>TARA_B100000674_G_scaffold370920_1_pt1 | contig 31037 bp, 25 predicted proteins | sample TARA_B100000674 | Tara Oceans TARA_B100000674 (sample SAMEA2622759) | marine metagenome | biome: marine biome (ENVO:00000447); feature: surface water layer (ENVO:00002042); material: "saline water (ENVO:00002010), including plankton (ENVO:xxxxxxxx)" | depth 5 m | reverse complement strand
GGCTTCCTCCTCTTCTTGCTCATCGTCGCCGAAGGAGGGAGGGGAAGGCAGATCCGAGGACGGAGGGGGATCGTCGTCACCGGCATCGTCGCCGAAGGATGGGGGTGAAGGAAGGTCGGGGGCCGGAGGAACGTCCTGAGTCTCCTTCTCTTCTTGATCATCGTCGCCAAAGGATGGAGGGGAAGGCAGATCGGGGGCCGGAGGGGAAGCGGGAGCTTCTTCGCCAGCATCGTCCCCGTCGTCACTATCGTCACCGAAGGAAGGAGGGGAGGGAAGATCAGGAGCGGGCGCATCGTCGGCAGCCTCATCCTCGAAGGAAGGAGGAGAGGCGGGTTCGGGGGTTGGTTCCTCGGACGAATCTTCCTCGGCTTCGGATGAACCGCCGAATTTTTCGTCGTAGCCTCCGGAGGCTACCTTACGCACTTGAACCACGCTGACGCCCGTATCTCGCGAAATGGCGGCCTTGTTGGGGTTAGGCTTGGAAAGCAATTCCTTGATCTGCTGGTAGGTTTCCCGGTCCATGGTCACGGTCTTGCGCCGACCGGTTGGGGAAGTGGCGATAAGCTTGTCCTTGAGAGCCGGGGAAGCAAAGGCAGTGAGGGCCCGGATAAGGTCGCTTGCGCTCTTGTATTCGGTATTGATCTCCTCGTTTACCTTTTCGTGAAGGGTGGAGAGATAGGCGGAAGTCTTCTCCTTGCTTTCCCGTTTTTCTACTTCGGCTTTCGCTCTTTCCTGGATGTCCTTGAGGATCTTCTCGGGATCTTCGTTGAAATCTACGTCAAAAGATATTTTTGTCATGGCTACGCAAACATTTAGGGTAAGGGGTAATTAATGTGGAAGAAGACTCAAAAGTTCTCCAAACCTCTTTGCAAGTACTATTTGCAAAGACCGTATTTCGGGAAGGTCTCCAAACCAGATGATTCCGGGTCAACCGGCTTGACCAGACGAGCAAAGGTTTTGCAGCGAAACCGTGCCCTCATAGAGGGCTTTCCCAATGATCACGCCCTCGAGATTGGAATACTTGACTGCCAATTCCCTCAGTGAGTCGACGTCGGATTCACGGGTTACTCCGCCCGAGGCTATGACCAGGCAACCGGGTACGGCCTCGGCCATTCTTCTCTGGGCATCCAGGTTGGGACCCTTCATGGCGCCATCCGTAGCGACGTCGGTATGGATGATCCAGCGAAGCCCCATTGACTCCAGTCGCCCTGCCAGGTCGATCGCATCGGTCGCGGTCGTCTCGACCCAGCCCTTGGTGGCGACCATTCCGTCTTTGGCGTCTATGCCCACGACTATCCTCTCGGGTCCGAACTTATCGATCAGAGAACCGATCCACTTAGGTTCTTCGCAGGCCCGTGTTCCGATGATTACACGGTGCAGCCCAAGATCGAGTGCTTTGCCGATCGCATCCTCATCCCTCATCCCGCCTCCAAGCTGAACCTTGAGGCCCTCCACCTCAAGGATGCCCTTGACGGCTTCGAGGTTTGAGGAGGCTCCCGCAAAGGCCCCGTCAAGGTCGACTACATGGAGGTGGGTCGACCCGGCATCCCGCCACTTGCGGGCAGGTTCTTCGGGTCTGTCGAAATAAACGGTCTCCTGGTCGGCTTTGCCTTGAAAAAGCCGCACGCAACGGCCGTTGCGCAGATCGATGGCGGGATATATAGTCATGGTAAGGTTTCCATAAGGCATTTCCGGGGGATCGCGATGCAAAAAATTTCATTTAGGCTCGTCCTTGGATCTTTTTTGATTCAACTATCCTTTTCACTCTCAATAACCATGGCAAAGAAAACCAAATCTTCCACACCACCTCGCAACCCCGCCGTTCCGGCTTTTCTGAAGGAACTGTTGCAGGCCCGTTCCCCATCGGGCTATGAAGACGAAGCCCGAGATGTAGTGAGGAAGCGGATGCAGCGTGTGGCGGATTCCTTTGAGGTGGATGCCCTAGGCAGTTGTCACGCAACCCTGGGCCAGAGAGGTTCTCCAACCCTCATGCTGGCCGGTCACATTGACGAACTGGGACTCATCATCAAGCATGTTAGCGAGAAGGGTTACCTCTATTTCGATGCGATCGGAGGGCATGACCTATCCATGATTTCAGGAAGGCGGGTCGATATCCTGACCCGCAAGGGAGTCATCCGCGGAGTCACCGGCAAGCGGGCCATTCACCTGATGACCCCCGAGGAACGCAGGAAAGTTCCCCAGATGCACCAGATGTGGATCGATATCGGGGCCAAGAACAAGAAAGAGGCTTTAGCCAGGGTGACCATTGGCGATGCCGCAGTATACGACCATGGCTTTGAGAAACTGAATGGGCCTTTGGTCGTCTCACGGGCTTTCGACGACAAGAGCGGCGCCTACACCGTGAACGAGGCCCTTCTCCGCTTGGCCAAGGGAGGGAAGCCCAGTTGCAAGGTGGTGGCGGTTTCCACTTCCCAAGAGGAAATCGGGACCCGGGGGGCCATCACATCCGCTCATCTCGCTAACCCGGACGTCGCCCTCGCGGTGGACGTCAGTCACGCCACCGATCATCCGGATGCGGATCACCGCAAATACGGGGCGTTTACGCTGGGCGGCGGACCGATCCTTACCCGCGGCCCCAATATTCACCCTGCCGTTTTCGACCGCCTGATGGATTGCGCCAAGAAGGAGGGCATACCCGTGCAGATTGAGGCGGACCCGCGCCCGACCGGCACCGACGCCCGCTCCATCCAGATTTCCAGGGACGGCGTACCTACCGGTCTGCTTGGGATACCTCTGCGCTACATGCACACCCCCAGCGAGGTGATTGACCTCAATGACTTGGAAGCGGTGGTCCAGTTGATGGTGGCTTTCGCCCGCTCCCTGCGCAAGGGTGAGAGTTTCGTCTGAAAGTGACCACGGTCCCGGCGTTGGTCATGCTCATCGACCTTGCTTTCAAGGGATGGAGGTGACCTTGCCTTCCGCCTTAGCTTGAAATTCTACCGAGCTTTTGCTAGTTTGGGATTACAGATTGGAATAAATTAATTAACTCACATTTAACAACATCACAATGAAAGAAGAATACTACGCATCCCCTACCGCCGCCCAGAGCTCGCCTGCCGAGCGTGCCGGTTTCATCCGCAAGACCTACGGACACCTCGCCATAGCCCTGCTTGCCTTCACGGGTATCGAATACTACCTGGTCAACGCTCCATTCGCTCAGAAATTGGCCGTCAGCATGACGCAGGGCATGAGCTGGCTTGTTGTAATGGGTCTTTTCGTGGGAGTTAGCTACTTGACCGACAAGCTGGCCCGCTCCAATAATTCCGAGCAGACCCAGTACCTCGGCTTGGGCCTATTCGTGGTGGCTGAGGCCATCGTCTTTCTTCCTCTGCTTTATGTTGCAAACTCTTACGGAGGAGAAGGGGTAATCCAGACCGCGGGGATCATGACCCTGCTTCTGGTCGGTGGATTGACCTACACCGCTTTTGCCACCAAGAAGGACTTTTCCTTTCTCGGCGGGATCCTTTCCATTGGGGGATTCGTGGCCATAGGCTTCATCGTATGCAGCTTGATTTTCGGCTTCTCGCTCGGGCTGATCTTTTCTTCCGTGATGGTTCTCTTCGCGGGGTGCGCGGTGCTCTTCACCACGTCCAACATCATTCGTCACTACAACCCCAACCAGCACGTGGCCGCTTCCCTCTCCTTGTTCGCGTCCGTCGCCCTTCTCTTTTTCTACATTCTGAGCATCCTGCTGAGGCTCGGCGGGGACGACTGATTCCTCAAGTCCAGTCGCTTCGATTCCCGAGGGGGTCCCCGACGAACCTTTTCTGGAGTCCGCCTAGTGCGGACTTCAGTGTTTGTGGACCCCATTGAGGGTGACTAAGGTCGGGGTTCAGTTCCATGAGGGGGAGGAGCACGAAGTCCCTCATTAAAATTCCGGGATGGGGAAGAACGAGTTCGTCCGATTGGATGCTGAGGTCTCCATAAAGAAGCAGGTCGAGATCGATAACGCGCGGGCCGTTCTCCCGAATCACCTTTTTGCCCAGATCCTTCTCGACGGTCTGGAGCTCCTTCAATAGGGCGGGCGGAGAGAGGCCGGTCGAGATTTTGGCGGCCGCATTGGTGAAAGGGGGTTGGTCGGCGAAGCCAAAGGGTTCCGAGCGGTAGAGGCTCGAAGCGCCGAGGATTTTCGCGAAACCGGAGATACGTTGAAGGGCGGACTTGAAGGTCTGGGCGGGTTGCCCCAAGTTGGCTCCAAGACCAAGGTATGCTTCAGCGTTCAACCTCGACCCTGATTTCGCGCAGGCCCAGTTTCTTGGTGTAGCGGGGCTTGTCCACCGAGAGGCGGATCTTGTCGACGGCAAAGTTATCCTTGAGCTCGGTAGCCAGAACGTGAGCAAAACGCTCGAGGGTCTTTCCATCGTAGCTGGAGGAGAAATTACGGACGAACGAAATGAGGTCCCGATAGTCGATCCCCTCGGCGACCTCGTCGCTCTTACGGACCTCGTCGAAGTTGAATTCGAGCTCAATGGAAACATAGAGATCCTGGGGGGCGAACTGTTCCTCCTCAAGCAGGCCGATGCGGGCCATTACCTCGATTCCTTCCAGTTGAATCTTACCCATATCCTCAGATAATGGAGGTTTTGTCGCAAAGGGCGAGTTTCTTCGCGACTTTGAGAGCCTGGACAGTTTCACGGACGTCGTGGGCCCGGATGATTTCAACCCCGTGGGAAAGAGCGCAGACCGCGGAGGCGATCGATCCCCCCATTCGGTCTCGGGGGTCGGGAGCGTCGCATAGCCCGTCTATCCAGGATTTACGGGAGGAACCGAGAAGAGTTCCCCAGGCTTCGTCACGGAGAGCGGATAAGTTGCCCATGAGCTCGAGGTTGTGCTCCAGGGTCTTGCCGAAGCCTATGCCCGGGTCTATCCAGACCCGGGGCAGGGCAAGGTTCGCCAAGCCCTCCTTTTTTTGGTCGAAGAAGGCCCGGACCTCGCCCAGGGCGTCGTCGTAGGCGGGGTCGTCCTGCATGTCCTCTGGGGAGCCCTGGGCATGCATGAGCACAAAACCGGCTCCGTAGCGCTTGGCAAGCTCAAGGAGCTCGTGGTTTCCGCCGGAGACGTCGTTAATCATATGGGCTCCCGCCTGCAGGGCGGCCCGGGCGACCGCTGGTTTGGTGGTATCGATGGAAATCATGAAACCTCCCCTCGGTAGTTTTTCAAGAACGGGGAGGACGCGGGACAATTCGTCCTGTTCGGAAACGCCTTTGCTGCCCGGGCGGGTGCTCTCGCCTCCCACGTCGATGACCTGGGCGCCTTCCTCGACCATGGCGAGGACCCGCTCAATGGCGACGGAAGGTTCGAGGAATGCCCCTCCGTCGCTGAAGGAGTCAGGTGTAAGGTTGAGGATTCCCATGACCGCGGGGAAGTGCAGTCGGCATTCCTGCCGGTTGAAAAGGTATTCAGGCATTCTCGGCTGTGATCAAGTCTTCATAGATGGAGCGTATGAGCTGGAAAGTCGAGCATGAGGTTGATTTCCATCCGAGCTCGGGGATGGAGCGGAGGGGCGAGACTCCACGACCCGTCCCACAGAGAAGGATTTCCTCGTAGTCGGTTACCTCCTGCTCGGCGGGACGGGAGCGGATGATGGAAAAGTGCTCTTCCAAGCGCGGAAGGAGCTGATTGAGGACAATTCCCCGAAGAACTCCCGATTCCGGGATGGTGAGGGTTTCACCCTTTGCGAAAACCAGGTTGCAGGTTGCGCTCTCCCGCAGATCCCGAACCTCGGGGTCGATGATGATCCAGTCCTCATTGACCCGATCCAGTTCCGAAAGCCGGGCGTAGAGATCCTTATCAAGTGTCGACTTGGCCCTTGGTTCGGGTCGCCTGTGAACAAGCAGACGTCCCTTGACCGGTTCGCTCGACGGAGGGGATGCCCGGTGGGAAAAGCCTAGGCAGTCCTCAAAGAGGCAGATGCGGAGAAGACCCTCGAAACGCGAAGGGAGCGAAGGAAGAAAATCCGCCAACAGTTCTTCGAGCAAGCTCATGGGGGGAATCCACCTAAGACCGAGGATTTTGGCTGATTCCAGAAGTCGCTCCAGGTAGTCCCTGCGGAAGGGCAGAAGGGGACCAGGAAAGACCCGTAGGGTACTGAAGGAGCCGTTTCGTCCCCAAGGCTCGGGGTGGTCGACGGATTGTCCTTGCTTATTCCAGGCAGGCATGACGGACGTTCTCGATGAGGGACCGGCCCTCAGGGGTTAGGAAGGACTCCGGGTGGTACTGCAGGCCAAAGACGAGGCGATCGAGGTCCTCAAAGGAGAGGGGAGCCTTGCGGAGCGGGTCCTCTCCAGTGAAGACGAGGGAATTGGGGAGGCCGGCAAGGCTGGTCGGGTCGACCTGCAGTGAATGGTAGCGACCCACGCGCAGCGGGTTGGGCAGGTCCCGGTAGGTCATGGAATCGGGTCGGATGCTAATATCGGTCTCTACCCCGTGCAGGACCTGACCCTGCCTGACGATCCGAGCGCCCTCGCACTCAAGGATGAGCTGAAAGCCTAGGCAAATTCCGAGAAGGGGCTTGCGCCCAACCCACTCGCCATAAAGGGATGCGGTCTCGGGATAGTGCGAAGGGTTTCCAGGGCCGGGCGAGAAGACGATCATTTCTGCCCTCTCGCAATCCTCATGCTCGACCACTCTGCGGTCAAGAACCGCAACCTCGTCGAAACCCGCTAGCAGGTGCTCGAGGTTGCGGGTGAAGGAGTCCTCGTGATCAACGAGCAGGATCATGCCAGAAGGTCAAGCAAGGCCTGGGCCTTGATCTTGTTTTCGTTATACTCATAGCCGGGTGTGGAGTCCACCACGATGCCGCCACCCGCTTGGGCATAGCATCTCCCGCCCGTCACTAGCATGGAGCGGATGATGAGGTTTAGCCTGAGGTCGCCATCGTCGGAAATGATCCCGAAGCTGCCCGTATAGGGACCGCGGAAACAGGGTTCCAGCCTGTCGATCCATTCCATGGTCCGGATTTTCGGGCAGCCGGTAATGCTCCCGCCGGGCAACATGGCCTGCAGCAGGGAGGGGAGATCGGTTCCCTCCCGCAGCGTTCCCCGGATCGTGGAGACGAGGTGGTGAAGGTGGGCATAACTCTCGACTTCCCTAAAGCGGTCGATAGTGACGGAGCCGGGAATGCAGACCGTGGAAAGGTCGTTTCTTTCCAGGTCCACAAGCATGTTGTGCTCGGCTATTTCCTTGGGATCCCTCAGAAAGCGCTCGATAGCTGACTCATCGGACAGGAGTTTGTCCCGCTCGTAGGTTCCGCCGATTGGGCGGGTTACGATTTCGTTCCCCTTGCGGTCGATCACCACCTCGGGAGAACAACTGATGATGGAGAACTCTTCCGTGTGCAGCAGAAAGGCCTCGGGGGCCGGGTTGGCCGTGCAGAGCCGATCGAAGGAAAGCAGGGGATCGATTCCGTTGCTCGACTCGAAACGCTGCGAAATCTTGATTTGGTAGGTCTCGCCATCGAGAATGGCCTCTCTCGCCCGAGAGAAAATCCCTTCGTATTGTTCGAAGCTCAGGTTGCAAGTGATGATTTTATCTCCGGTTTCGCGGTTTGCCTCTCGCTGGGCGGTGAAGTATGCAAGCGAAGATGCTAGATCCTTTGCCCTGTCTGGCACAGTGGACTCGATAAGGGTTTTGTCGGCATGCAGGTGGATGATCGTTTGGGGTCGGGCGAACCATCCCGGGGGCACGTCTACGTCACGAGAGGCCCGTAGATTCAGGCCCAAATGGGTGGCGAGGAACTCGTAGCCGAAGAAGCCGATCCACCCAGAGAAGGAAAATGATTCATCCATTGCCCGAGGCGAGAGCCTTCGAAAGGTTTTACCTGGAGTCGCAAGCGATGGCTCGAAGACCTCAGAGAAGTCGAGGTAGGCCAGAAATCCTCCAGCCGGGTCGGCCCGAATAACAAGGGGTGTGGCCTGCAGAGCCGCGAGGGCAGGTAGCGGGATGGGGTCGATCCGGTTCATCTGGGCAGAATCTCGAGAAGTTCCTTGAAGCTCGTGATCTGGTCTTGCTCGATGACTGGTCGCCCGAAAAGAAGGGCTGACCATCCGGCCTTTTTAGCCCCCAGAAAGTCCCTGGAGTGACTGTCACCGAGATGGAGGAAGTGCGAGGGGTTCTTGTTGAACCGTCTTTCCACTTTTCGGAATATTTCCAGGTCGGGCTTTTCAACCCCGAGCTCGGAAGAGATGAAGATTTCATCGAAGATACGGTCGATCTCGAGGTCCGCCAAAACGGAGCGCAGACGCGAATCGTTGTTGGAAAGCACGGCCAGGCGATAGCCCCTGCTATTTAGTTCGGCGAGGGTTTCGCTTGCCCCTTCCGCTAGGCGCCAGTGATCTCCGCGGGCAAAGAGTTCCCACAATTCCTCAAAGAGCGGGTCCAGCTCCCGTCCATCGGAAAAGGCCTGAAAGACCTCCAGTACGACCTTTCTCCAGAAATCCTTCTCTTCACCCATAGTTGCCTTTTGGTCCTTCTGGATTTTTCCGAAAATTTCGTAGAACCTGGCGTCGACCTCCTCGTCTTGCACGGAAATCCCGAAAGCGCGGGCCGTTTTTCCATAGACGGCTCCGACCGAGGGCCAGGGCCTGATAAGGGTCCCAGCTGCATCTACGGTGAGGACGTGAGGAGGGTTTTGCATGGACTTGGAGTTTTTTCTCTTTAGCAGTTGGAGAAAGTGAAAAAATGCGCAACAGGCAACGTCATAAAAATGAGAGACGGAAAAGCATGCTAGTTTTACCTCGCGGCTTGGGCTTTCCGCTTTCCTTGCTCGTGGTTTGCGGACTTGCTTGGGCGTCGCCCTCTCTGGGCATGAGGGAGGGCCCCTTTTTGCCCGAAATCACTAGCCTGATCGCGGTATTCGTCATTTTTCTGGTCCAAGGCTGGAATCTCGATCTGAGACGCCTCAGGGCGGCCTATTCGAGAAAGAGTGTGGCGCTTTCCCTTCATCCGTTCATTTTTCTGGTCCCTGCCATGCTCGTTCTGCTTGCCTATGCCCTGGATTTGGCTCCGGCAGGGTGGAGCCAGGCAATCCTTTTCCTCGCCATTCTACCCACCACGATATCCAGCTGTGTAGTCTTTACCCGGTTGGCGGGAGGAGACGCCGACGAGGCCCTGGGCCATGCGACCTTTTCGAATTTGCTGGCCGTAGTATGGGTTCCGGTGGCATGGGGGACTTTTCTTTCGTCGGACGGGGAGTCCGTTGGGGTCACTCAATCGATGGGTCTTTTCCTCGGCGACTTGCTCGTGCTTATGATTCTTCCTTGTCTTGTGGGTTGGTGGTCTAGGAAAAAAATGGAGGATCGCTTGGGGGCTCTCCAGGGGAAGTGGATGCAACTGGTTCCCTTCGGCTGTATCCTGGTCCTTGCTTATTTTTCATTTTGTCCCCTATTCGGCGATCGCTTCATTGAGGACTTGCGGTCCGAGGCGGTCGGTTTGGCTGCTTTTATCTGCGGGTTTCTCGTCCTGGTCACCTTGCTGGCCTGGTTTGCCGGGAGAGCGGTCTCCAGCAGGCCCGAGACGAGGCTGGCCTTTTTCTTTTGCGCCGGTCAGAAATCACTTGCGGTGGGACTTCCCATGGCCCATCTCCTCGTTGGCCCCGATCACTCTGCCGTCGGCGAGCTGGTCTTTCCCCTGGTTCTCTTTCATTTCGGCCAGCTGCTTCTAGGTTCGCTTTTGCTCGGCATCTTGGGCGGGGGGCGTTCCACACGTTAACAAGATTCTTTCTTTTTGATTGAAGGCGAAGTCCATACGTAGGAAGAACGGTTCGTGATCTGCAAGAGTTTCAAAGATAAGGAAAAGATGAGGCGGGCGGGGCGTTCGGCGGCGACCGTCTTGGATCGTCTTTGCAAGATGGTGAAGCCCGGCATGAGCACCTTGGAACTCGATGAGGCGGGGGGGGCGCTGATGGATGAGCTCGGGGTGAAGAGCGCCTGCAAGGGTTATCGTTCCGGGCACCGGGTCTTCCCCTCCTACACCTGCCTTTCGGTCAACGAGGAGGTGGTGCATGGGATCGGCGTGAAGGACAGGGTTCTCAAGGAGGGGGACGTCATTTCGGTCGACGTCTGCATACGCGAAGACGGCATGATCGGCGACAATTGCAGGACCGTGCCAGTCGGCCCGGTCAGGCCCGAGGTCTCTCGTTTGCTCAAGGTTACCGAGGAGTCCCTTTACCTGGGGATGAGCGAGGCGATCCACAAGAACCGCGTCGGAGACGTGTCGGAGGCCGTCCAGTCCCATGTCGAGAAGGCCGGTTTTGCGGTCATTACGAATTTCGTAGGCCATGGGGTGGGGCGCTCCTTGCACGAGGATCCGCAGATTCCAAATTTCGGAAAAGCCGGAACGGGGTCGAAATTCAAGAAGGGCATGGCTATCTGCATCGAGCCGATGGTCAACATGAAGAGCGCCCAGATCCGCATGGCCAAGGACGGATGGACTGCCTTGGCGGTGGACGGCCTTCCATCCGCGCACTTCGAGCACACTCTCCTGGTGGACGATGGAAAGCCCGAGATTCTTACCATTCCTGAGGGGTATGAGGGAGCGGAGGATTTTTTCTCGGCTAAATTGGCCGAGGTGGCCTGATTCCCTACTGGTATGCTAAAGCTACTTGCAGATACCGTCTTTTCCTTCGACGTGGAATGGATTCCCGATCCCAGGGCTGCGGAGATTCTTCATGAAACTCCCTCCGCGGATGGACCGGGAGAAGAGGCTCGGGCATCGTTCGAGGCCCTCTGGTCGGGGTATCGCAAGGATAGCGACCCGGATGATTTCCAACCCTACTTGAAGACCATCCTTTGCCGGATAATTTCATTGGCGGGTATCCTGCGCGAGAAGTCTCCGGGCGGCGTTCCAAGCTTGAAGCTCGTCTCTCTCCCGGTCGATCCCGGTGACCCTGCCAAGTGTGAGGAGAAGGTTCTGCTTTCCAATTTCCTCAAGTCGGTCGGCAGGCGCAAGCCCCAGTTGGTCGGCTACAACTCGGCTCAGGCCGACTTGCCGATCATCGTTCAGCGCTCCATCGTCAACGGTTTGCCTGGTTTCGGCTTTTCAGACCGGCCCGACAAGCCCTGGCTCGGGGTCGACTACTTCGATTCCCGTAATTCAGAATACAGCGTCGACTTGGTTGATGCGATGGGACAATACCGAGACCGGCCTTCTCTTCATCAGGCCGCGACCTTGAGCGGGATACCAGGAAAAATCGATGTGAGTGGGGGGTCCGTTGCCGAGATGTGGCTACAGGGTAAATTGGCTGAGATCGTCGCATATAATGAATTCGACGCCTTCACTACCCACTTGTTGTGGGCGAGACTGGCTCATTTTTCAGGTCTCCTCGACTCGGGCGAATATCGGGCCGAGCAGGATGCGGTGAGGGATTTGCTGGAGTCCGAAATCTCCGAGGGCAAGGCCCACTTGGAAAAGTTCGTCACGGAATGGGATCGTCTTCTGGCCCTTACGGGACAGAATTGATGAGAGATGGATTTTTATTTTTTATTTGTCGGTTTTGTTTAATTCTGGCGCAAGAGAGGATTGTCCTTTTTTCTAGAACCCAACCTAAAACCATTTTATGAGCAAATCGGAACAAGCCGAAGACGCCCTCTCGCGTCTAAACGAAACACGCGACCGCCTGCTGGTTGAAATCCGGAAGGGCATCATCGGCCAGGACGAGGTTATCGAGCAGTTGCTGGTCACCCTGTTGGCCCGTGGTCACTGTCTGCTGACGGGGATTCCCGGCTTGGGCAAGACGCTTCTCGTCAAGACCCTGAGCAAATGCCTCAGCCTGAGCTTCAAGCGAATCCAGTTCACGCCCGACCTAATGCCCGCCGACGTGGTCGGTTCCGAAGTGGTGGACGAGGATCCCAAGACGGGTAAGCGGAGCTTTCGCTTTTCAGCGGGACCGATCTTCTCCAACGTTGTCCTGGCCGACGAGATCAACCGTACTCCCCCGAAAACCCAAGCCGCGCTGCTGGAAGCCATGGAGGAGAGGCAGGTTACCGTCTCGGGCGAGACCCGTCCGCTTGATGCGCCCTTCCTAGTCCTCGCGACCCAGAACCCTATCGAGCTCGAGGGCACCTATCCCTTGCCCGAAGCGCAGCTGGACCGCTTCCTCCTTAATCCGGTGATCCAATATCTTCCGGTGGAAGATGAGATCAAGATGGTAAGCGAGACGACTGGGCTTGATCGCGAGGAACCGGAGGCCGTCCTTGAGGCCGAGGATATCCTTACCCTGCAATCCCTGGTGCGCCAAGTGCCGGCTCCCGAGAATGTGGTGGCCTATGCCGTTGGCCTGGCAACTGGTTCTCGTCCCCAAGCCGAGAGCTGCGATGAGTGGACTAGCAAGAGAGTCAAGTGGGGAGCCGGATCACGCGGAGCCCAAGCCCTTATTCTCGCCTCCAAGGCCAGAGCCCTGCTTGCGGGTCGAGCGAATGCGTCTTGCGAGGATGTGGCTGCGATGGCCAAGTCAGCCCTTCGCCACCGGGTGCTACCGAGTTTCTTCGCCGAGTCGGAAGGCTTGGGGTCGGACGAGATCATCGATCACCTGCTCGAAACGATCTCGGCCTGAGTTTCCCCCCTTCCCGCTGAATGGTGGTCAGTCCCGTGGATAATTCGCTTCTCGATCCCGCTTACCTCAAGGGCATAGAGGACTATTCTCTGCTTGCCCGTGTGGTCGTAGATGGGGCTATGCCGGGTATTCATCGCAGCCTTCGGCAGGGGCGCGGAAACGAGTTCTTCCAGTACAGGCCCTACGAGAATGGGGAAGACCTCAAGGTGGTAGACTGGAGGGTTTTTGCCAAGCGGGACGAACTGGTGGCCAAGACCTTCCAGGAGGATACGAATTTTACTCTTTATCTCGTCATGGATGCAAGCGACTCCATGGGGTATCAGGGCAAGCGAGCCTCCTGCACCAAGCTACGCTATGCCAGTATGCTCGCCGCCTGCTTTGCGTATCTTGCCCACAGGCAGGGAGACCGTTTCGGTCTATTTGCTTATTCCGACGAGATTCGGCACTGGATCCGCCCGAAATCGGGAAGCGGTCACCTCAACAGGCTCCTGACCGCAATAGGTTCCCTCGAGCCGGCCGGCCGGAATGATCACGAGCGTTTATGGGACAGGTTGGCGGCCGGCTTGCCCGGGCGGACCATGGTGGTTTTCCTGTCGGACTTCCTCGAGGCGGAGGATACCTTGAGCGAACGCTTGCGTTTTTCCCTTTCCTCACGCTACGAGTGCCTGTGCCTGCAGGTGCTTGACCCGGACGAGGAGGATCTTCCCCAGGCCGAGGCAGTGCGCTTTGCGGAAATGGAGGGTGAGCGCGAAATTTCAAGCTCCCCACCGGCAATTCTTGATAAATACCAGGAGGACATGTCTCAATTCGTCGAAAACCTGAGGGGTAAACTGGCTTCCGTCTCGGCGGAGTTCGAGAGCCTGCGCACGGATCGCGACCTGGGCCATGCCCTCAGGCGCTTCCTCGGCGTAAGGAACAGAAAGACATGACGCTCGTCCTAGAGGGATGATTGAGTTTGCCCAACCAGCTGCCCTCTGGACCGCCTTGGCGGTGGGCTTGCCCATACTTGCACATATGGCTTACCGGCAGATAACCCAAAAGCACCCCTTTCCCTCGCTCCGCTTCATCAGGCCTTCGAGAATCCCGCGCACTGGCCGGAAAAAGCCAACGGATTTCTTTCTTCTTCTCCTCCGCATCCTGCTTTTCCTAATTCTTTCGGCCTTGTTGGCCGATCCCTACTGGAAGAAAGAGGCCAAGCCCGCGGCGGCCGGCGAGGGACGGGAAACCCTGCTTGCCATCGACCTAAGTCCGAGCATGGCGGGATGGAAGGGCCTTGAGGAAGCGAAGGCTCTGGCGAAGAGGTTGATCGAGGAGGAAGAGGGTAAGGTCGGTCTCGTTGCCTTTGGGCATGCCATTCTTGGGGAGTGGAAGGTGGGGGCCGATCCGGCAACCCTTGAAAAGGCGATCGATGAAATGGCCCACGACTGGAGAAAGGGAAACGCCCAAGCCTTGCTTGATCGGGCGTCCTCGCTGTTTACCGCCTCCTCGACCGAGAAGAAACTTGTGGTCATCAGTGATTTTCAGCAGTCCGATTGGCAAAGCGCCTTCCGGGACCTTCGTTCACTGGAGATCGACGTGGAATTGCGCGGTGTGGGGGTGGAAAGTGAAGAGTCGTCCAGACGGAAAGGGAACCTTTCCTTGGTGGAAGCCCGGGCCGTTCCCGCCGGGCCTGGAAAAGTGAGGGTTTGGTCGGTGGCGAGAAACTGGGATGACGAACCCAGGCAGGCCTCTCTAGCCTTGACTGCTGGCGGCGAGGTTCGCAAAAGGCAGGAAATCACTATTCCGCCTTTTGGCTCGGCTCAGGCCCAGTTCATTCTTCCCGCCGATGATTTTTCAGAAGCCTTGGTCGAGCTCGAGACGGAAGATGCGCTTTCCCTCGACAACAAGCGGAGCCTGTGGCTGAAGGCGCCACCGGCCCGGGGATTCGGGTTCTGGGCTCCGGATGCGGAGGATGCCGAGACTTCCCAGGAAAGATCTTTCCTCAAGACTGCCGTTTCCAGCGCCGGGGATTCCGGTTGGAATCGCTGGGAATCCTATCAGGACCAGGCAGATGCTCTTCGTCTGGGAGACGAGCAGTCCGGGATCGAGTTGCTCATGATACTTGGTCTCGGGGGCTGGTTCGAGGAGCAGGAACTCGGTCCGATCCTGCAGGCATACCTGGATCGTGGTGGAGTTGCGCTCGTTACCCCCGGGCAACCCTTCGTCAAGACGATCTCAGCGATCAGGGGAAATGATCTTCTTGAATTCAAGTTTTTGCGAGTGGCAGGAGGCGCCGTTCGCCTAGGCAATCCTTTTAGGATCAAGGCTCTTGAGGAGGATTCCTTCCTGAACTCGGTTTTTGCGGGCAAGGCGGCCCGGGATCTCTACTTGTCGGCCATTCACAGATTCGGGATTCTTCAGCAGGTAGGCGAAGGCATAGAGGTTCCAATCCGTGACCGGGAGGAGCGTCCCCTGGCACTGGTCCGAACCTTTCAGAGCGGAGGGAGGTTGGTTTTTCTTCCCTTTCGCATGAATACGACTTGGACCGATCTTCCGCTCAGGAACTCCTTTCTTCCCCTCGTCATGGAACTTTCCTTCGGGGGATTGAAAACACCTTCTTCGCGGGCTTGGCCCGTGCTGGAACCCGGAGAAACCTGGGGCGATGGCGAGGAGGTTTTCTCAGCCGTTGAGCCGGGAGCCTTCCGTTTTGGCGAGCAATGGATCGAAGTCGTTCCTTCACAGGCCGAATCTATGCCCGAAGTCCTCTCCTCCGTTGACTTGATGCAGGGGTTGGGAGGTCGATCAACGGCCCCGTCAACCGACATCGCAAGGGTGGACCCATCCGGTGAAGAAAGAGAGCCCTTGTGGTTGTGGTTTGCAATCTTGGCAGGAAGCCTCTTGATTATAGAGATGATTTGGTCACGTCCCAATCGAGGCTACGTTTCAACCAACGACTCGGCCCATGCCTAATTTCCTAAAATACCTGCGCCGGGAGTCCCGCTTCCAACTCTTTGCCGGAACCCTGCTTGCCGTCGTGGTAGGTTTGGTGACGTGGCCTATTTTTCTCCATCTGCTGGACCTATATGACTCCGTGGTCCCCATCCGCGAACGTGATGCCTTGGGGTGGGTTCTGGGAGTGGGCATCTTGTCGGTTTTTGTGTTTTTGCTCCTTTTTTTGCGTTCCTGCCTCAAGAAACCTTCCTCTACCGAGGTAGCCAGGCAGGTCGAGGCGGCCAACCCGGACTTGCGGGATATGCTCAACTGCGCCGTTGAACTGCATGGGAAATCGGGACGGCGCGAACTTACCTTCATGGAGGGTCGCGTGGTTCGGCTTGCCGAGGAGAAAGCGGGAGAAATCGTTTGGGGAGAAGGGACCCGTCCACAGCCTCGTTTCTGGGCTTCCCTGCTTGCGGGTTTGGCTCTGGGAGGAGTTCTGTCGGTATCCAGCATGGATAGCAGTCCCCTCAAGAAGACCTTTGATTCCCTATCCGATGAACCCGGGTTGACCTTGTTTACGACCAAGACGGCTTCCCTTGGAGAGACCCAATACCCGGCCAGTCACGAGTTTACCCGAGGGACGGAGGTCTCCGTCTTTTCAGACGTGACGCGTGGGCATCGTGGGCTCAAGTCGGCCAGGATCGAGTACGAGACGGATGGAGGAATGGAGAGCATGGACATGATCTCCACCCCGACTTTAGGGAGGTTCGAGACAGTGGTTCCCCCTTTGTTGGATTCCTTCAGATACAGGGTCGTTACCCCAACCCTTGAGAGCGATTGGGAAGTTCTGGAGCCTTACGATCCGCCTTCCTTGGTTCATGCCAAGTGGGTAGCCGAGCCACCTGCCTATCTCAAGATGGATACCATCAGGCACGAGGGTTTCGGATATCTCAGAGTCCCGCAGGGGAGCCTTTTGTCCCTAGAGTTGCATGTTGGGGAAAGCCCCGAGAGGGTAGGCGCCTTCATCTTGGGTGACGACGCCAACCTAACCATAGAGAGCAACGCCCCCCGGTTCTTTCAGCATGGATTGGTCCTCGAGGATGAGTGGAAGGGGGCCGTGAGACTGACCGATCTGGATGCCCCGGAGCGCGAACCCGTTGATTTCGATGAGTTCGTAATCGCTCCAATTCCGGATGAGCCTCCCTTGGTCGAGATCACCGAGCCCGCAAAGGATCTTCAGTTGCCCGCCGATGCCCGCTTGCTGATCGAGGTCTTTGCTTCCGACGACCATGGCGTGGCGGACGCAAGGATCAACGTTTCCCATGCAGGGGAAAAAGAGGAAGAGTCCCTCTTCGTGGAACCCGTAGAGAAGGAAAAGAGCCTCAGCTACATCCTCGACCTGAACGAAATGCCCTTGGCCGTGGGCGACGTGATAACCTACATGGCCCTCGCAATGGATAACAAGGAACCGGAAGGGCAGTTGGCCCGCTCGGAAATCTATTTTATTGAGATTCTTCCACCCGAGGGGAACACGACGGATGGGGATGGGGGAGAAATGGAGGGGGAACAGAAGGAAATCCCGGTCCGTGATTTTATCAACAAGACCAAGAAGATCATCCGCATGACCTACGATGCCCTTCTAGAGAACGACCATGAGAAGGAAAAGATGGCCCTCGCCATAGGTTCCGATGCCCTGAGCCTCAAGCACGAGATGACCAGGGTCTACGACGAGAACGAAGGCCAGTTCCCCGTCGTCGACGGCATTGACCTTGGTGAATTGCTCAACGAGGCGGCCTATCATATCGAGCAGACCGAAATTTTTGCCGGGGATCAGATGATCGACGAGTCCCTCGAGCCTTCCGAGACCACTCTGCGCAAGCTGGTTCAGCTATACGCCTTGATGCAGAAGATGCAGAAACAGAAGGCCAAAGGCAAGGGCAAGCCCGAGAAGAGCGAGGAGACTGCCGGAAAGCCTCCCGAGGAAGATGAGGAGTCCGAAGACCCTGCCGAGGAACTGCGCAGGCTGGGTAAGGATCTGGAGAAACTGGAGGAATTCGAGGAAAGGCAGAAGGAATTGAACTCCGAGATCGGGCGTGCCGCAGCCGCGGGCGAGGAAGGCGAACCCAATCAGGAAATTGCCCGCGACCAGGAGGAGCTTAGGCGTGAACTGGAGTCCCTGAGGGACGAGTGGTACGAAAGGTCCGGTAGCCTCGGAGAGGTCGAGTCTATCGACGTGGCCGGAGGGGAAATGAAGGATGCCGCGGGGGAGTTGCGACGCGACGAACCCCGGGACGCCCGTCCCCATGGAGAACTAGCCGCCGAGGCCCTTGGCAATGCCATCAGTGAGGTCGAGGGCAAGATGGCCGGTCTTGCGGCCGGCATTGTGGATCAGTTGAGCGAGCAGGCGGGAGAGCTTGCCGGACGTCAGCGCGGCCTTTCGGAGGAAACCGGAAAGGCTCAGCCAGGAGAAGGCGAGGAGCTCAAGGGGGAGCAGGATCAGCTTAATGAGGAGGCCAAGGAATTGCTTGATAAGATAGACCAGTCCGCCCGAGCCCTGGGAGACTTTAACGAGAATGCGACTGAGGATCTCCTCAAGGGGTCGAGAGATTCCCGTGAGGATGGCCTTGAAAGATCGGGTAAGCGGGCTTCCAATTCCCTTCTTTACGAGGCCTTCCCACAAGCCCAGCGCGAGGAGGAAAAGGTTGCGGAAAATCTGGAGGATCTCGAGAAGGATTTGCAGGGTGTGGCCGACAAGCTACGAAACTTGGGGAACCAGGCTTTGCGGGAACTGGTCGATAAATTACAGCAGACCAAAGATGAACTTCCGGGCATGGGCGAGGAGGAAATTAAGGAGACCGCGGAGGAACTCGCCCAAGCCATTGGCGGACTGCCCAAAGCCGAGAACGACGAGAGGCTTCGTAACCTGACACGCTTTCTCGAACAGGTACCCATTACGGAGGATCCCTCACAGGCCAAGTCGATGGCCTCGGCCGCCGTGAACGAGGCTATCGAGTTGGTCGAGCAGTTCTTCTGGCAGGAAGCCGTGCGCAACAAGCTTCGAAGGAATCAGGACACCACCGCCGCTCCGGGTCGATACAAGCGTCAAGTCGAAGAGTATTTTCGGCGTATTGCGGAGGAAGAATAGGTATGGGCTTCGACTGGCCCTTTTCGCCTCTGTGGTTGGGCTTGGGCGCCGCTCTTTTCGTGGTTGCCCTGGTCTATCACGGCCGTTCTCTCTTTGAGGCAACCGTTTCCTCGCTGGCTTGGAAACTCATATTGCTTCGGGGACTGGCGGGACTTGTCTTCATTCTCCTCATTCTTCGTCCCTATTTGGAGACGGACGAACCCGACAGGAGTGAGTTCCGGCTTATGGCCCTGGCCGACTTGTCCGGAAGCATGGAGGTCAGAGACGATCGTGGAGGACCCAAGCGGATCGAGCGGATCCGCCCCCATCTCGACTGGTCGGCATCGGACTCGTGGTTGAACCGGCAAAGGGAAAAATACGGCAAAGTTGAAAATCTTGGCTTTTCCCAAGGCACGACCCGCTTTGGTCCCCAGTCTTGGTCCAAGCCAGAGAATGGCGAGAAGACCGCCCTCGGCGATGCCCTTGACGCCACTTTGAAGGACTCCGATCCTCAATCTCCTCTCGGATCGGTGGTTGTGTTTACTGATGGCAGGAACAACGAAGGTAGGCCCGTCATGGAGGTAGCTCGGGAATTCAGGTCTCGTGGGGTTCCTGTCAACGTCGTGGGAGTTGGCGAGATAAAGGCGATGGGTGACTTGGCGGTGCGCTTCATCGACCGCAAGCCGAAAGCGGTTGCCAAGGAAGAACTCCTGCTGATCGGGGAAGTGGAAAACCTTTTCTCCCAGCCCATCCAAAGTTCGGTGAAGTTGTCTATCGGCGACAGGTTGCTGGAGGAAATTCCGCTTAGCCTGAAGCCTGGGGAAAGACGCCGGATTTCCTTCTCCCCCCTCAAGCCCAAGGTGGCCGGTCCGCAACGTTACCGAGTCGAGGTCACCCCTCCGTCGGGGGATGCCGACCCTTCCAATGACTTGGACTCGCTTCTCGTCCTGGTCAAACCGCCTGACCAGTTCCTCACCCTCTACCTTTCCAGTCGAGTTCGTCCCATCTATCCTTTCGTGAAGCGCGTATTGGCGGATGAGGAGCGTTTCGAATTCAGGTCCTTGGTCCGCTTGAGCGAAAAAGTTTTTCACGCCTTCGGAGAAGAGATCAAGCCGTCCTATCCTCAGGAACCAGCTTTCTGGATGGACTATGACACCATCCTCTTCGATATGGAAACCCTTTCCGACCTTAATGCAACGATGGTCGATTCGCTCAAGGATTTCGTCCGCAAGAAGGGTGGGGGATTGTTGCTTTTCGGTCCGGTGGAAAAGGGCAGGGAATTCCTCGGGGGACTGGTACCTGCCAAGAAGGTTGAAAGAGTGGTTTCAAAGCAGGACCTTTCCCTTAGGACCTTGGAGGAACCTCTCTTCCGTCCGGAGGACGAGGTGGAAGAGATGAAACCTTTCTTGCCGGGCCGTCTTCCGGGTTTCTTCGTCACGGCCCAGAATCCTGCCTCCCGTGGGGTCGTGATTTCTAGGGCCAACGGGCGTTCCGTTCTCAGTGTTCAGGCCTATGGAGCGGGCAAAGTCGCCTACTGGGGAGTGCCTCACGACTGGAGAAGGGCGATGACCGATGAGGACGGAGCCAAGGAGTTCCGCAAATTTTGGCAGGCCTTGGTCCAGTGGTTGGGAACTGGTGGAGAGGATCGTCTTAAGATCGAGGAAACGGAGAAAGCCTTTCTGCGAGGAGCCGATGCCGGCTTGCAGGTGGAAGCCCTTGGCTCCGACTTCGAGCCTTCCATGGATGCCATGGTAAAGGCGAATATCTCGGGGCCCGATGGATACGAGCGAACCATCCAGCTCTATCCCGAGGGATCCGTTGCGGGACGATACGCCGGTTCATTCAAGCCGAATGCTCCCGGTGCCTACGAAGTGAGTTACGAGCTGGAGTTTCCCGATGGAGAAACCCTTTCCCGCGAGAGCTACCTGAGGGTGTCGGAATCCGGTGAGGAGGCGGTCGACGTTTCCTATGCGGAGAGGGACCTCAAGATGCTGGCCAACCTTACTGGAGGACAGTTCCTCCCAGTCTCCGAAATGGGCCCGGACTGGGAGCCCACCTTTGCCCAGGCCCTTCCCACACTCAGGCAACGCCATAGCCTGGCCGACGCCTGGTTTTTCTTTCTTGTTCTGTTTCTTGTCACGGGCATAGAGTGGATCATGCGCAGACAAGCCGGCTTGCGATGAAGGAGGCACTTTATTTCCACCTATCTCTTTGGGGTGTTCTCTCCCTTCCCTCCTTAGGGCAGGAATCGCCCCCCATTCCTTCTATTTCACCCCTTGGTCAGGAGGAGGTCTCTCCCGATTCCAACGTCTCTGCGGCGATCCGCTCGACCGAGGTCCAGACCATCGAGAGAGCGGGCAAGGACCTGCAGAATCCGGAGGTCGGCACGAGGGTAGGGGCGGCCAAGCTTCTGGGGAAATATTCGGGAACCCAACCCATGATCCTTCTCGTCGGCGCCTTGGACGACTCCAGTCCTCTCGTCCGCAGGTCCGCCATGGTTTCGCTTTCCGAACATTTTGCGCCCCGTTTCCCTTATTCACCCTCGCAATTACCCCGTTCCATCATGGAGAAGATTTTTTCCAAACTGGGTGATGCCGACGTCGAGGTCAGGCGTGAAGTATCGACTCTTATTCCCTATCTGGTCAGACGAGGTCTGATGGGAGGAGGCATGCAGATCGTCGAGATTAACGGCCAGAGGGTCGTTCGCTCCGTGCGTACGGGGTTGCGGGACGACCTTTCCGACCTTACCCAGAAGGCGTTTCTCGACCCCGATGCGATCGTGCGCCAGAACGTTCTCAAGAATCATCTCTACCTCGGAGTCTCCCTTCCCGTGGGAACCCTTGAGAAGTTACTCGAGGATTCCGACCTTGGTGTCCTGCTTACTGCTTTGGAGAGGATTTACTCCAATGCCGGGAGAGTATCCGTCGTGGACAGGATCGAGGAGCTCTCCCAGCACGACGACCGAGGGATTCGCCTCAAGGTCGTGGCGGTCGCGAGGGACGCCAACCGCTATCATCCCAAGTACCGCGCAATTCTCCGCGGAATGACTCAGGACAAGGATCCGGAAGTCGTCTCAATGGCCGCCGTCGAGTTGGCCCGCTTTGGGGAAAAAATCCCATCCGCGGTGGTCGACCGGATCAAGGAATTTCTCCTAGGCGTACAGGGCATGTCCTCAAGGGTAACTACTATCCTCTACTCCATATCCGCCATGGGGGAAGATTCGATTAGGGTATACGAGGCCCTCACCGAGCACAGTAGTTCGCAGATGCGAAAGGTTGCCTGGCAACGCTACGTCAGCTTGTCTGCAGCCTGGAACAAGCCCGAGATCTGGATGCGGGCCATGGAGGACAGGGACAAGACCGTCCGCGAAGCCGTTTTGATCAGTTTGCGTGGTCGTTCCACCAATTTGACCGCCGAGAATATGCAGGCCCTCGTCGGCAGCAAGTATGCGGACGTAAGGATTTTCGCCGGGCAATCACTTCTTACGGCGAATCCGGAGCTTATCGAGGAGTTCGGGTTCGATCTCTTGATCGATGAGGATACCATCGTCCGCTCGACGACAATCCGGGCGATGGCCAGCCGCAGGACTCCGGGGTGGCTCAAGGTGATGTCCAGATCCCTGCTCGACGAGGATTTCGTCATCCAGAGAGCGGCCATGGATGGCTTGCTGGCGGGAGGCCCGGAGGGAGTGAGGGCCCTGCGGGAATTTGTTTCCAAGAATCCCCGCAACCGTATTAGCTCGCTTGCTTCATCGGAATTGAGAATAAGGGGGTTGCAACCATGAAGAAGCTCATTTCGACATTCGTTTTCCTTGTTTGCTCGACTAGTTTGCTTTGGCCAGAGGAGAGGTTGGAGGTCAAGGAATCGGGTATAAGGATCATGCAGTTGATGCGGACGCAAAACGGCATCAGACGCTATCCCGATGCCCTGCCCAGTTTGCTCAAAATGATGAACGAGCAGACTTTCGCCCGTTTCGATACCGACCCGCTTTACGTTTCCACGCTCACTGACGAGCGGTTGCTGGAGAACCCGATCCTCTACGTCAATTGCGACGACCAGCCAAACCTGGAGTTCCCGCAAGAAGAACGAGATGCACTCAGGCGCTACATGGAACAGGGGGGCTTCGTCTACCTCGATGCGGGCATCAAGGCTTCTTTTCTGGGTTCCGACCTTGGTCACAGTTACGCAGCCTGGGAGGAGAGACCGGAGGTCAAGGAATGGTTCGCTCAGGTATTTCCCGAGAAGACATTCATCCCCCTGCCACGTAATCATGATCTTTTCCGCACCTTCTTCAAGGGGCTCCCCAAGAACGACTACCTCAAGATCGAGCAAAACCAGAAGCGCTTGCCCGATACCGTGCTGAAGTTCGTTGAACAGGAGAAATGGCCTCAAGGGACCTATTCCTTCGTGGGCATGAAAGTGAAGGGCAGGTTGGCATGCGTCGCCTCGCCCATCTGTGCCATGGGTTGGGGGAAGGACGAGTTCGGGGCTTGGATTCCGCCCATTTCATTCCGCATCAGAGAGTCGGCCGAGAACTTCGATCAGAACCTTAAGCTGGCATCCTTTTCCGGTGGAACCTTCGAGGTTACCCGTGAGGACGGACTCAAGGACGTGATATACTCGGAGCCCGGTCAGCGCCCGCTTTGGGTCCAGGAGCCAACCGGCCGTTGGCGGATCTTCAAGTATTACTCCGGGGAGGAAATCAGTAATTACGCCCATGCCTTTTATTCCAGGCTAGGCATGAACGTTTTCCTCTACGCCCTGCTCAACTAGTCGCCGGCCTTTCATTTTTCATCCGATGACAGAAAATCCCTTTCCCGATCCGCCAGAGGGAGGTAACCTCCTCATGAAGAGAAGAATCTCTCCTCTTGTCTGGTGGATCGCTTCCTTCGTCATGGTGGGCCTTGCCATTATCTGGTTACCCGGGCAATGCGTCCCGAGCAGTTTGGATTCAGCTTCCAGGCCGGGTGATGATCCCGAGGAGGGATTGGTCGAAGTCGACCAAGACAAGGAACTGGAGTTCCGCGAAGACGGCATGTGGTATGTGGTCGGTTCGCAAACACCCTTCGAAGGGATGGCCGTATCCTTCCATGAAGATGGAACGACCAAGAAGACTCGAACGAGGATCAAGGAGGGAAAGGCATTTGGGCTGATTGAGGAATGGGATGCCAATGGTTCGGTCGTGGGGGCCCGCTTCAAGGGGGAGTTCGCAAAGTGAGGACGGGAACGGGGAAGCTGTTTCGCCTGCTCTTGGGCATCACGGCATTGAACCCTTTGAGCCACGGCAAAGGACCGGTGCCGAAGGAGATAATCGATGCCATTCAAGCCCGTTATTCGGCCCAGGAAAAAGCTGCGTCAAGCCGGTTGGCCGAAAACCCCAAGGACGTTTCGGCCTATTCCGCACGCGGGGATGCGAGGCTTTTTCTAGGGGATTTCGCCGGTTCCCGTTCCGATTATGAGAAAATGATCGAATTCAACCCCAAGCTCGAGATTTCGCACTGGAGGCTTGGGATTGCCTACTTTTACTTGAAAGAGTACCCAAAAGCGGCCCGGCAATTCGAGATTTATCACGGCTATGACCAGGTAGACAGAGAGAATGGAATCTGGCGTTTCATGTCCCAGTACAAGGCAAGCGGTCCCAAGGTGGCGGCCAAGGGCTTGCTGAAGTACGAAAAGGACGATCGGCCACCCTATCCCTGGCTCTACGAAATGTATGCGGGCAGGCTCGAACCGGGAAGGGTGTTCAAGACGATAGACGAGCAGGGTTTTCCCGAACGCTACAAAATCCGGGTTCTTTTCCATGCCAACTTGTACGTGGGCATCTACCTCGAGTTGACGGGAGCCGATCCCGGGAAAGCTCTTCCTTTCCTCCGCAAGGCCGTTTCCAACGAGTACGGCAGGTCGACGGGAACCTATATGTGGCAGGTTGCGAGGATCCACCACGAGCTCTTGCTCAAGTCGGTTGAATCAGGAAAGCGGGCTGACCCTAAGCGGTAGATTTTTTTGCCTGGGCACCGTTTCGATGGTGGGTGATGGCGGAGCAAAGGAGAATGGGGGCGAGGAGGTTGGCAACGGGAATCAACCATATGAGTTCGGCTAAAATGCCGAAGCGGGTATAGGATTGCTTTCCCTCGTTCTTTTCCCGGGGAAGACGCTGGTTGATCAGGTATCCATATTCCTTGCCCAGCAGAATGCCGTTGATCCATACCTGTAGGATCAGACCAAGGGGAGGGAAAAACCAGCCCAGCAGGTAAAGGGGGGAGGCTATCAAGTTGATGGACAGGCTCAAGAGGACGAAGCGAGTGGAGGACTTGATCGAATGGGCCGCATCCATCCGCGGGTTGAGTACGGCGGAGGGATAGTGGCGGTCGCAAACGGCTTCAACGATGTCGTCGAGAAAGAGGCCGAGGTAGGCGGCGTGCAGGGTGCCGAAAAAGAAATAGGCGATGGCAAGAAGGAACAGGAAGGCAAAAAACTGGGTGGCCATTTTGAGCCAAGAGCCCCATTCTCCCAAAGAGTTCAAGGTTTCCTCGGGAAGCAGACCGAAGAGCCAGTCCACGGAGACAGTTCCGAAAAAGAGGAAGAGGATGAGGGAAAGACCGGTGAGGGCGGATGACCAAAGTAACGGCTTGAGGAAGCGTCGGTCTCCCATTTGTCCCCAAGATAGGAGGTATGAGTTTAACATGGTTGCTCGAGCTGAAAAACTTCGGATTGCGACGATGATTGCAAGTTTTTTCCAAGGCTAGGCGTTTTTCCTGTCGACAAACGGGCCTTAGTTTCTCATAAAAATTGGCGTGGAATGGATTTTGAGGGAATAAATGGCGAAACATAATTACACCGCAGAAAGCGTAAAGTCGCTGGACTGGAAGGAGCACATTCGCCTGCGTCCCGGCATGTATATCGGAAAGCTTGGCGATGGGTCTTCCGAAGATGATGGCATCTACGTCCTGCTCAAGGAAGTTCTCGATAACTGCATTGACGAATTCGTCATGGGCTTCGGCAAGCAGATCGAGGTCGAGTCGGACGGCTACAAGGTGGAGGTGCGCGACCACGGCAGAGGAATCCCCCTTGAGAAATTGCTCGACTGCTCGTCCAAGATTAACACTGGGGCGAAGTACGATTCGGAGGCCTTCAAGAAGTCCGTCGGATTGAATGGGGTGGGAATCAAGGCCGTTAACGCTCTTTCGAATCAGTTCGACATCCAGTCCTTCCGGGAAGGCGAGACGCGCCGGATAGAGTTTGCCTGCGGCGAACCTCAATCCCTTGACAAGAAGAACAAGTCGACCAAGGAGGAGAACGGAACCCTCATCACCTTTGTTCCCGACTCCACGATGTTCAAGAAATACCGCTTTCGCAATGAATATGTGGAGCGCATGCTGCGCTATTACACTTTCCTCAACAGAGGACTCACCATCGTATACAACGGAAAGCGTTTTCGATCCAAGGACGGGCTCAAGGACTTGCTCCGGGAAAACCTTTCCGAGGATCCCCTTTATCCCCTTATCCACATCGAGGGCAAGGATATCGAGGTGGCCTTTACCCACCTTGAACAATACGGCGAGGACTACTTTTCCTTTGTCAATGGTCAGCATACGACTCAGGGAGGCACGCACCAAGCCGCCTTTCGCGAGTCTCTGGTCAAGACTATCAGGGAATTTACGAAGAAGAACTTTGATCCCCCCGATATCAGAGGTGGTTTGGTGGCTGCCATCAGCATCAAGGTGCAGGAGCCCGTATTCGAGTCCCAGACCAAGACTAAACTGGGTTCTCTCGCAGTTGCCCCGGAGGGTGAATCGATCCGTCTGTTCGTGGGTAATTTTCTCAAGGAGAAGCTGGACAACTACCTACACAAGAACCCTCAGGTTGCGGAGGCTCTGCTGGATAAGATTCAACGCAGCGAGAGAGAGCGCAAGGAGCTTAAGGGCATCCAGAAGATTGCCCGCGAACGCGCAAAGAAGAGCAAGGTTCATAACAAGAAGCTCCGTGACTGCCGCGTTCACCTCAACAGTAAGGACAAGAACCGCTTCAAGAGTACGCTTTTCATCACGGAGGGTGATTCGGCCAGTGGATCCATTACCAAGGCTCGCGACGTCCAGTCGCAGGGTGTCTTCAGCCTCAAGGGCAAGCCCTTGAACTCGTTCGCCCTAACTAGGAAGGTGGTCTATGAGAATGAGGAATTCAACTTAATCCAAGCGGCCTTGGGGATTGAGGAAGATCTTGAGGACCTACGTTACAACAAAGTGGTCATTGCCACGGATGCGGACGTAGACGGGATGCACATCCGCTTGTTGCTAATTACCTTCTTCCTCCAGTTCTTCCCCGAATTGATCAGGCAGGGACATTTGTTCGTGCTCCAGACCCCGCTTTTTCGGGTCCGCAACAAGAAGAGCACCCTCTACTGCTACGATGAAACGGAGCGTGATGCCGCCATCAAAACTTTGGGGCGAAACCCGGAAATTACCCGATTCAAGGGGCTCGGAGAGATTTCGCCCGACGAGTTCAAGCATTTCATCGGGGAGGATATTCGTCTTGATCCAGTGAAGATCGACGCTCACGAGTCCGTTAGGGAAATGCTGAAGTTCTTCATGGGGAAGAATACGCCGGAAAGACAAGCGTATATCATTCGAAACCTTAGGTCCGAGCTGGATATTGTGGAAGAGGATGACGCGACGGCCCCTGATGATGAATCTTCATCCGCTTCGGTGGACAAGAGCGAGGCGGCCTGAACGATTCCTTTCGGAGATGAGCGAAGAGGAAAAAAAGCCTGAAGAGGAAGAAAATCCTCCCGAAGAGGAAGAAATTCAGGAGCCGCACAAGCGCCGTTTTGACCCCGAGAAGTTAGGTTCTCTTCCCGATGAAGACCGGGAGGATGATGCCATTTACGTAGACGATATGTACGGGGACTGGTTTCTCGACTATGCATCCTACGTCATCCTCGAAAGAGCGGTTCCGCATGCCGACGACGGCTTGAAGCCCGTGCAACGGCGAATCCTTCACTCCATGAGGGAGCTGGAGGACGGTCGCTACAACAAAGTGGCGAACGTGATCGGTAACACCATGAAGTATCACCCTCACGGGGATGCTTCCATTGGAGACGCCATTACGCAACTGGGACAGAAGAATCTGCTTATTGATACCCAAGGCAACTGGGGCAACGTCCTCACGGGTGATTCCGCAGCCGCGCCCCGTTATATTGAGGCCCGCCTTACACCTTTCGCGATGGAAGTGATTTTTAGCCCTAAAGTGACGGTATGGGCTTCCTCCTACGATGGCCGAAACAAGGAGCCAGTTACTTTTCCAGTCAAGTTTCCCTTGCTCCTCGCTCAAGGCGCAGAGGGGATTGCCGTTGGGCTATCGACCAAGATTCTGCCCCATAATTTCCACGAGATTCTCGATGCGATGATCGATGCCCTGCGCAAGAATCCCATCACTCTTTTGCCTGATTTCATTCAAGGAGGAATAGCCGACTGCACGGACTACAACGGCGGGGCTCGCGGAGGAAGGGTCCGAGTTCGCGCGAGGATTGAGAAGGTTAAGAAACAGCTCCTGAAGATAACGGAGATTCCCTATGGGACCACGACCACCAGCCTTATCAATTCCATCCTCTCCGCCAACGACAGTGGAAAGATCAAGATTTCCAAGATCGAGGACAACACGGCAGAGTTCGTCGAAATTCTCGTTCATCTTCCTTCCACTACCTCGGCGGAGGACTCTCTGCCCGGGCTTTATGCCTTCACCGACTGCGAGGTGAGCCTGGCTCCCAACGCCTGCGTAATCCAGAATAACCATCCTCAGTTCCTTTCCGTCAACGACTTGGTCAAATCAGCGGCCGAGCTTACCCGTGAGTTGCTGAAAAAGGAACTGGAAATCAAGCTGGCGGAATTGCAGGAAAAATGGCACTTCGCTTCCCTTGAGAAAATTTTCATTGAAAAGAGAATCTATCGGGATATCGAGAAGGAGGAGACTTGGGAAGGTGTGATCGCCGCCGTGGACAAGGGCTTGAAGCCTTATGTTAAAAGCCTCCGCCGCAAGGTAACCGAGGACGACATTGTTCGCCTTCTTGAAATTAAGATCAAGCGGATCTCCAAGTACGATTCTTTCCGAGCCGATGAACAGATCAAGGGGTTTGAGGAGGAAATCAAGGAAGTGGAGGGTTACTTGGCTCAATTGACCCGATACGCTATTAGGTATTTCAAGGAACTGAAGAAGAAGCACGGCAAGGGCAGGGAGAGAAAGACCGAGATATGCGTTGATGCAGATGGAGAACTAACACCCTTTGACCGGATCGTGGCATCAAAGGTCGTGGTCGCCAACGAGACGCTTTACTTGAACCGCAAGGACGGATTTGCCGGTTACGGTCTCAAGAAGGATGAGGCAGTTGAGAAATGTTCCAACCTGGACGACGTCATCGTAATCGGCAAAGACGGGGTAATGAAGGTCATGAAGATTGCCGACAAAATGTTCGTCGGCAAGGCCCCGCTGAGAGTCGCTGTTTTTCGGAGGGACGACCAAAAGGTGTACAATATGGTCTACAGGGATGGAAAGACCGGTCGCCTATATGCCAAGAAGTTCAAGGTGGGGGGCGTTACGCGGGACAAGGAGTACCCACTTTTCAAGACCCACTCCCGATCGAGGATCTTCTTCTTCTCGGTGCATGACTCAGAAAAAAAGAACAGCCGGGTACTCGTGCATTTGGATCCTGAGCTCAAGCGAATCAAGCAGATGATAATCGAGTTCGATTTTTCCTGGCTGGAACTTCAGGGACGTGCGGTAAAGGGAAGCCCCCTTACTCCCCACAAGGTAGACCGAGTGGTCAATGCTCCGAAGGCAAGCGAAGGGGATGATGCAAAAAAACCGACTCCCGCCAAGGCGAAATCAGCTCCCGCCAAGCCCAAGAAGAAGGCCGAGTCCACGAAGGGCAAAGCTTCTGGAAAGCCACAGGGAAAAGATCAGGCGACTTTTGATTTCAAGGAGAAGTAAGAAGGGGTTTGCGGAACTCTCGGACTGGGCTTGAGCCGTTTCTTTGATCTCATATGAGTACTGGCCTCACGAAGGAAGAAGTTAACCGTAAGCTTCTGCATCTTATTGCGGTAATCTTGCCGGCAGGCATTTTTTACGGTCCCGAGCTATTGGGGCTGGAGCGCATATGGATCTGCTCAATCATCTTCGGAATGCTTCTGACCTCTCTTTCCATTGAGTTCGCAAGGTTTCGAAACGAGGATTTCGGTCTTTTTTTCGGACGTTGCTTTGGTTCTATGATGCGACCGGAGGAGGGTCGCCAGCTGACCGGCGCTACCTACGTCTTGGCTGGTTCCGCAACTTGTAGCCTACTTTCCCTCTATGGCGAATTAGCCGCCGCCTGTGCCTTTCTTGCCTTAACCTTGTTTATCTTGGGCGATGCCGCGGCCGCCCTGGTTGGAAAGGGGATAGGAAGGATCAGGATTGGGGGCAAGACCTTGGAGGGAGCCATGGGTTGCTTACTTGTGTGCATTGCCTTGGCTGCCTTTGTCTTCCCGGAAATTCAAGGCTTCTTGGAAAATTGGAGGGGCGAATACGGATGGATTCAAATACTCGTGGTCTCTTCGACCGTTACAATCCTGGAGCTTTTTCCGATCAAACTGGGTAGGATGGCCTTGAACGACAACCTCTACGTACCTGCTGTTGCAAGTGTTTCCGTTTGGCTGGTCAGTTGAAGATTTCTTCGTGCCCGGTCCGTCAGGTTCTCAAGCGTTCCTTCCATGATCCCAAGTCCTGCGCTTTCCCGCTTGAGCATTCGATGACTTGAAGGTTTTCCCGTTCGACCCAGTAAATCGCGTTTTGGTTGAACCCCATGCCTATGCAAAGAGCTTCCTGAAGAGTGCAGGATATACCGAATCCGGCTTCCTGATGCCTTCCGTCGGGAGACGACCCAGTTACGGGAAAGAAGCTTTTATCCGAGTCGAGAAGACTCTCCTTTAGTTTTTCAAGGAGCCGTCTGTTTTCATTTTCTTCAAGAAGATGGTCCTTGGGGTTGTGTGCGGTTATAACGGCGAATCGGTCTGGTGGATCGGAGAAGGCCGGATCAACTAGAAAGACGGTGTCGAAGTAGGCTGGGTTCATGAACTTGAGGTCTTGAAAACAATGCATCGTCGCAAAAAGAAAAAAGCCCCCCGCCGGGTAGGCGAGGGGCTTAAAGTCAAAGCTTTGCTAAAAGCTTACGGCTGACCAGGGATGCCGGGAGCCGGAAGCTGGGGCTGGCCCTGAGGAGCCGGAGGAACGGGTCCGGGCTGAGGAAATGCACCGGGCTGACCAGGAGCAAGTCCGGGAACGGTTCCTGGCTGAGGAAATGCACCGGGCTGACCGGGAACCGTAGGAACGGGTCCGGGTTGAGGGAAGGCACCTGGCTGACCGGGCACGGGAGCCGGGTGGTGCGGCTGGCCTGGGTGA
>TARA_B100000674_G_scaffold492362_1_pt1 | contig 31082 bp, 30 predicted proteins | sample TARA_B100000674 | Tara Oceans TARA_B100000674 (sample SAMEA2622759) | marine metagenome | biome: marine biome (ENVO:00000447); feature: surface water layer (ENVO:00002042); material: "saline water (ENVO:00002010), including plankton (ENVO:xxxxxxxx)" | depth 5 m | reverse complement strand
TTATCTGGCACTGTGTCCTTGTAAAGCCCGGACTTTCCTCTTTATAAAACTATAAAGCGATAAGTCATTTATCTGGCAGGTGGAAATTATATTATTTTCTCAACTTTTCAATACTAATTAAAACCAGATTTAACTAAATTTTTGGCTATTTCTAAACATTCCAAATCAATTTTACCGTTTATCAACTTCGGTCTAAATCTTCTTTGGAAAGCTTTAATTGTATATGAAATTGAGCTAATTTTATTTTTTCTAAAAAAATAGCCAATTTTTGACAAATAAATTAAAAATTGTTTTTTCTCTAAACTATTCACCTCTTTTAGCCTATATTTTTTTAATAATTTTTTGCTAAGAGAGTGCCAAATGCCAATACGATATTTTGCTAATAGCTCCCAGGGGAAATTTTCACCTGGATCTTTTTTTCTATCTGGCGAAATATCTGAGTGTCCTAAAAAATGACTATTTTTTAGATTATATTTTTTTGCTAATTTTATTGACAAATTTTTTATCGAATTGATTTGTTTTTTATTGAAACGAACGTATCCAAATTGATGGCCAGGATTATGTATCTCTATTCCAATTGAATGTTTGTTCATTTTTTTTAGTTTTTTCCAAAATGAAATTCCGGCATGCCATGATATATATAAATCTGGAACTAAATTAATTATAGCACCATTTTTTTTTATAAAATAATGACTACTTACTTTAGAATTTATACTTGATAATCTTTTAAGAGCAGACGTCTCATTTTTCATACCTGTGTAATGAAAAACTAAAAATTTTATATTTTTTTTTTTTCTTTTTTTTATGTCAAAATTTAGAGAATAAAATTGTTTGATATGCTTCATTTATAGGTAATTTAACACTTATAATATTATTTAAATTATCAATTTACTTTGCTATTATATAGATTATAGGAACATGTATGTTTAGATTTTTTAAAATTATTTTATCAATTATTATAATACAATTTACAGTTGTATCAACTTCTTACGGTCAAGAAAAAAATGTTAAAGATTGTTTTGAGAAAGTTAATAGAGCAACTTTCGCATTCAATATGGCTTTAGATAAAGTATTATTTAGACCAGTAGCAATTGGTTACAGAAAGTTGCCATCACCTATTAGAACAGGAACAAGTAACGCATTAAGTAACTTATCTAATTTAATAACAATACCTAATAATATTTTACAGGGTGATTTCAAGGCAGCGGGAAGTAATTCAATTAGATTTATAATAAATACTACTATAGGTATAGTTGGTATATTTGATCCAGCTAATGCTCTAGGATTTGAAAAATTAGACAAAGAGGATTTTGGTCAAACATTTGGTGCAATGGGCATAGGTGAAGGTTGCTACTTAGTTTTGCCAGTTATTGGCCCTTCAACTGTTAGGGATGCCGTTGGATCTTTAATATCAATGACCGGTGGTGATGCATGGTATAATGTCACTATTAGAAATGATTCACAATACTTTAAAGAATCTGATTATTATTTTTCAAAACTAGGTGAAGGAGTAGATTTTAGAGCTAAAAATTTAGAGTCATTTGATAGTTTAGAAAAAAATTCAATCGATTTTTATGCAACTGTAAGAAGTTTGTATCTACAAGATAGGGAAAGAAAAATAAAGAATCTTAAAGTAAAAACTGACACTATGAACGATAGTGACTGGGACGATTTAGATAATTAAATAATTAAAAATGATTAAATTTAGTAAGAATTTAGTTATAATAATATTAACATATTTCTTTATCGCAACAACAAGCTCTTTTGGAAGTATTTCATCTGAATTCATTAATGATATTGTAAATAAAGCTTCAAATATTTTATCAAGCAAAAAAACAAAAGAACTCAAAATTAAAGAACTAATCAAAATTGGGGAAGAGTCAGCAGATATTGATGGAATAGGTTTTTATATGCTTGGTAAACATAGGAAAAGTTTAAGTGATGAACAAAAAATTGAATACAAAAAAATATTTCGCACATATTTTCTAAAATATTTCTCTGGTACTATGGTTGAATATAATGAGGCAAAAATAGTAGTGATTTCTGAAGATGTAAAAAATGAGAAATACACAATCGTTAAATCTAAATTATTAGCTACAACTAATAGACCAGAAATTTCAATTGACTGGAGAGTTTATACAAAAGATCCAGATAAACCATTGATTAGAGATTTGATAATAGAGGGTGTAAGTTTGGCTCGAGCTCAAAAAGAGGAATTTAATTCTATCATAATGAACAATGATGGAAGTATTAGTGCTCTCTTCGCAACACTCAAAGAATTTAATAATAAGTAAATTTTTGGTGGGCCCGCCAGGACTCGAACCTGGGACCAATACATTATGAGTGTACTGCTCTAACCAACTGAGCTACAGGCCCTGATACTGTTTAAGTTTTACTTCCTTTTAATTATACATTCAATATAAGAAAAAAAATAAATTTTCGTATATTATATAAACTTTTATATCAAATAAATTTATGAATAGTAATGGTAAAATATATTTACAGATACTTTTAATAAGTTCATTTTCAATTCTTATTAAATATTTAGTATCTTACTTTTATATATTCAACGAAGATTTATTACTGAAAATTTTAAGGTTAGAAGATATCGAGTATTTATTTATTGTTGAGAGCCTTTCAAGGATGGACCTTAAAACTGATTGGTCAAATATTTATGAAGCTGAAAACATAATAGGTTTCCCAATTTTTTCTATAATATGGCACTCAATTTTTTTTACTTTTTTTAAATATTATTCACTAATAATTTTAGGCGTAATTTTCTTGTTTTTATTGTATTTATTATTTTTTAGAATTTTATGTAATTTAAATTTTGATAAAGATAAATCCTTCTTTATCTTGATTTCTTTAGTTACTACAATTCAAGTTTTAAAATATTTTGGAAATATTTATGAAATAAATTTATTTCATGTAGTTCATTTACCATTATTTGAGTTTGTCAGCTCAAGATTTCCAAGACCATTAGTAACATCAATTTATCTTTTTTTATCAATATTTTGTTTACAAAAAATATCGAATAAAAAAAACTTTGAGGAAAAAAAAAATTACTTAATTCTTCTTTGCTTATCTTTAGCATTGTTATTAAATAGTTTTTTTTATTTATTTTTGGTTGTATCAATACTAAGTTTAATCACCTTATTAAGTAATTTTAAAAATAACACAATTTCTATTGTAAAAAAAAATACTTATTTATTTATTCAATGTTTATCAATTATAATAATTGGTTTTCTTGTAATAATTGTGCAAAATATATTTTCAGAAAACGATTACTCTAATCGCATAGGTCTATACAGCGTAGACATGGAAGATAAATTATATTTGATAAATTTTTTTTTTTTAAAACTGTTTCAACCGGAAATTATAATTTTAATTTTTTTAATCGTAATATTTAAATTTTTTTTATTAAAAAAAGCTGCGATCTTTAATAACAATGATAATATTTTATTTAACTTTTTTATCTCAAGTGTATTGGCACCTTTTATTTTCATCTTGTTTTCAAATAAAATGATTTCACTCTACCATTTTTGGACAATAGTAAAATTTTCTGGCTTTTTGTTTATATTTATTGGTATTTTCATTTTATTTTTTAACAAATTTAAAGAAATTAGTATTGGCAAATACAACTTTTTATTAATCATAATACTTTTAATGTTTAATATTCTTAATTCGATAAATTTAGAAAAAAAAATAAATAATGAAAAAGTCTATGATTTATCGAAATTAAGAAACTACCTAGTCGAAAATGACTTTATGAATTCTAATATTAATTTCTATACAAATGATTACGGAGTCAAACACTTATGGTTAGATTTAGATAATAAATATGTGTCTATTATTGATGGTTTTTCCTTGTCTCAAAATGATGATCAAATTGAAAAAAACATTTTAAATATATTTAAATTATTTAATATTCAAAATGATAAACTCATTGATATGCTAAATGAAGTTGAAAAAGATGGATCAAAAAGAAATAATTTTTCCGCTGAATATTTTAATTATAAATATAGTGTTAATACTTTAAGACATTATAAACCTTTGATAAAAGAATATACAAATAATGAAATTAAAATTATAAAAAGTATATCTCCTTTGTTAAGTTATTATACAATTATTCCAAAAAGCGAAAAACTAAGAATTTTAAGTAATTACAAAAAAATAAATACAAACAAACTTAACTATCCAGATCTGATAATTTTGAGGAAAAATAAATTGTTTAAATCAGGCTTAATTGATGGTGAATATGAAAAAATATATTTTAATAGTACATATTTGATTTTAAAAAAAAAATATCATAAATGAAAATCATGGTGGGCCGTGTTGGTTACGCTCCAACTACCCCTGCAATGTCAATGCAGTACTCTACTATTGAGCTAACGGCCCCTTTTCATTAAAAAATATTCTTATTATATCAATTTTTAAAATAAAAAATATTTGTTTTCTTATTGACAGCATACATAATACTAAAATTTATCATAAATAATGTTAAGTTAAAATCGCTGAAAAATGATCCACTAGGCAACAATGGAATAAAATTAATTATGAGATAAATAAATGATCCAATTTGAATATAATTTTTTGACATAATGATTTGTTTTAAAATTCTAAAAATTAAAAAAAATATAATATATAAGATCAAAATAAATCCTAAAGCACCATGTTCTGCAAGTAATTCTATATAAACTTGATGTGGATGTGTTGAGCAAATATATTCGGGATATTTATAATTTTGCTTGCAAGTCTCAATCCTATAATTTTTATTACCTACGCCAAATAATGGCTTATCTTTAAAAACTCTGAATCCAGATTTGTATAATTTTATATAAATATTATTTTCGAAAGTTTTTTCTCTAATTTCTTTTGAATTAATAAAATCGTAAAATTGACCTTTGTATCTTAGTTTTAAATAATCATAGCTTAAAATGATTATGATAATTAATCCTGATAAAATAAATAATAAAGATATTTTAATTTTTAATTTTAAAAAATCTAAAAAAAATAGAAAGATTACAAAACCAAAAAATGCTTTAATAGTATTAGATCTTTCACCTGTAATAAGTATAGCCACAAGACATAAAATGAAAAACAGTATGCTAATAAAAATAGGGTAATTCTTTTTTTTTGAAACTGTAAAAAAATACCCAACAACAATAAAAAGAAATCCATTTAAAAAAGCACCTGCAATTGCTTCGTCTTTAAAGAAACTCACAACTCTAGTAAAGCTCTCTTCGTGGACCGACTGTGCTTTAAAACCAAGAATGTTGGCTCCAGAAAATCTTTCTACAAAAACGTCGAACACAAATATAGAAAAAATTATACTCCAAAAGATAAAAATATTATCTGCATTAGATTTTGCATAAAAAAAATAGTTAATTGCCAGAAAAAGTAATAAAAATCTCAAGAAGCCCAAATTTCTATATATGCCAGAAAATGGATCAATAGAAATTAAAGTGTTAAAAATTAAGTAGATGTAAAGTGCAAATAATGCAACACAAACTTTATTGGTATAAATTTTGCTAACTTCAAATTTCAAAAGTATTAAAATTAAGATAATAGCTGTTAGCAAAATAGCAGTTAGTGAAACAGATGGACCAACTATAATAGTCAAAGGTAGTGTTGATATAAAAATAAATAAAAGATGATTCTTAATAATTTTCATTGATTATACAATTAAGTTTTAAAAAATGACTAAACATTGTAAATTTGTTGCAATTTTTTTTTGATAATAACTTCTTTTTAAAAATTTGATTTTTATCTAACTTTTTATATTCTAACAACTTTTTGAATAGTTCGTCTCTAATGTTGCTACGAAAAATTAGACCAGCTCTACCGTTTTGTAGAAACTCATCAGGTCCATTTTTACAATTGCTTGAAATTATAAATGAATTACAGAAAGATGCCTCAACTATCACAAAACCAACCTCTTCCCAGATTGAGGTTAAGATAAAGCTTTTAGAATTTTTCATAAAGTAATAAATATTATCAGTATATTCTAATATTTTAATATTGTTGAATAAGCTTAATTTATCTATTTCTTCCTGCATATTTTTTTTTAGCTCACCTTCACCAATTATTAATAATTTTTCATTAGGGTTTGATTTTATAAATTTTGCAAATTCTCTGATTAAATATATAAAATTTTTTTGCCTGGTAAACCTGCCTGCTGCTAAAAAAAATTCATCAAAAATAATTTTGGGCTTTCCTTTTTCAATTTCTTTCTTTTTTTTAATAAATTCTCTTATATTGATTATGGCATCAAATAATGTTGTGACTTTTTCTTTTTTGAAAATATTGTTTTTTATTAAATCATCTCTCAATTGTTCTGTGGGACAAGTAATTTTTGAAATTTTATTTTGTGAAATTAACCAAAGTTTTTTTCTTAAAAAATTTAATTTAGGATAACCAGAAATTCTTAATATTACTTTTGTCTTCATTCTAAAAAAATTTAAAAGAAATAGGGGTAATGATGTAATTAAATGTATAATAAGGTAATCAGGTTTAGTTTTTCTAATATAAATAAAAAGTGGAATAGCTGAAATTAAAAAAATTAAAACATATGATAACCTGCTTTTTATAAAACCTTTTTTTGGAAGCAAATCGTAATAATCGAAGGTAAGATTTTTTAATATGACATTGTTTTCTTTTAAATATTTCTCAAATTTAGTCCATTCTCCAAAAACATTCAAAATTGTAACTTCACAATTTTTTGAGTATTTTGCTAAAGATATTGAAGAATTTAATGTCGACTTCATTGTCCCTACTTTAGTAAGACATGGAGACCAATAAACTATACTTTTTTTCATTTACTATTGTATTTCTATAATAAATAAATATCTTGTCTAGCACCTAAATACCGAAATGAAATTTTAAGCATACCAGTTCATGAATAAAAATTTAATTGTTTTTATGCCCTCAATAGAAGGTGGAGGTGTTGAAAAAAATCTATTTTTGATATGTAATTATTTAATAAAAAAAATTGGTGCACTAAAAGTCATAACAATTTCAAATAATCGCTCAAATAAATTTGATAGGTCTGTTAAAATAGTTACTTTCAAATCTAAACGATGGGATCGTTTTGGAAGGAAAATAAAATATTTCCTAGCATTAATATTGTTGATAAAAGAAATTATTAAAAACAAAAAAGTTACAGTATTTTCTTTTCAAGCTAATGTTTATTGTATTCTAGTATGTAAGATATTTTCTGTTAAGGTAATAGTTAGATCTAATACAGCACCGATAGGATGGTCTAAAAATATCTTCAAAAGAATAATTTTCAAATTAGTTTTAAACTTAGCAGATAAAGTTATCGCTAATAGTTTAGAATTTAAAAAAAATTTAAAAAAAGATTTAAATTTAAATGCTATATGCATCTATAATCCGCTTGATAAAAATCAAATTCAGAAAAAATCTAAAATAAAATCAACTAAAATATTTAATTCATCAAAAAAACTTAAAATATTAAATATTGGCAGATTTACAAAACAAAAAGATCAGTTAACATTTTTAAAATCTTTGAATCTTATAAAGAATAAAATAAGTTTTGAAGCACGCATAATTGGAAGAGGTGAACTTAAAAGCAAATTACAAAAATATATAAAAAATAATAATCTTAAAAAAACTGTAAAGATAATTGATTTTACTAATAATCCTTATCCATTTATTAAAGAAGCTGATTTGTTTGTCCTAAGTTCAAGATTTGAGGGGTTGCCAAATGTAATATTAGAGAGCCTAGTTTTAAAAAAATTTGTTATATCAAGCAAATGTCCTACCGGTCCAAAAGAAATTTTGTTAAATGGTAAGGGTGGACTATTATTTAGTGTTGAAAATTATAAAGCACTAGCTTCAAGAATCGTTTATTACAATGAAAATAAAAAGAAATGCAGATTAATGTTGTTAAAAGCTTATAAGGCCTTACATAGATTTGATTTGGAAGTCAATTTAGAGAAATATTTAAAAGTTGTAAACTTTAAGTAATTTTATTAATTTTATTATCTAAATACCATTTAATCGTATTATTTAAAGCTTTATCAAAATTTGTATATTTAAATTTTTTAAGTAGTTCAAGAATTTTTTTATTATCGCCATGAGTTTTTACAACTTCTATTTTATTTAAGTTTTTGGAATTTTTAATTTTAAATTTGAAATTATTATTCCATCTATTTATTTTTTTAATCACGTTTATAATTTTTTTAGGATTATTGGAACAAATATTAAATACTTCATAATTTTTGTTAATTTTCAAATACAACATTTTTTTTAAAATATCTAACACATCATTAATATAGGTAAAATCTCTAAAATGTTGTCCATTAGAGTTTAAAAAAAAATCTTTTTTATCTAAATTAGACTTAAGATATTTAAAAATTAACATATCTGGGCGCCCCCATTCCCCAAACACTGTAAAAAACCTAAGTCCTATAATATTAATTTTATATATCCTTGAATATGACTCACACATAATCTCGTTAATTTTTTTTGAAAATCCATAAATATTTTTTTCACGGAGTTGAAAGCTTTCTTTAAGGGGGTATTTTTCTTGATCTCCATAAACGGAACTAGAAGAAGCAAAAAAAAATTTAGAATTTTTATTTTTTTTGATTAGCTCAAGTAAATTAATAAATGATTTTATATTGTCATCAAAATATTTTTCTGGATTCGAGTAAGTGAATCTTACGCCAGCCTGTGCAGCAAAATGATATATTACATCAATTGTTTTTATTTTTTTTAAAAAATTAATTGATTTTTCATTTTTTAAATCAACCTTTTTAAAAATAAAAGACTTGTATTTTTTAAGTATTTTTAATCTTTTGAGTTTCAATTTTACTGAATAATAATCATTTAAATTATCTATACCAAAAACTAAGTGACCATCTTTTAAAAGATTATCAGCTAACCTGAATCCTATGAATCCTGCTACTCCAGTTATTAAAATTTTCAATTAATTACCTTCTTAAAATTTCTTATAAATCTGTATAAAATAACTGCAAATAAAAGAAATATGTTCTGCCCATTGTCTCTTCTTATTCTTATATCCTCCATCAATGAGTCTTTAAATTTTAAACGACTTGAGAAACCGCCGCTTCGAAAGTCACCTGTTATTTCATCTCTTTTAGTGGCTATTCCTTTTAATTTTTTTTTAACTATCATCCTAAAAAAATAATCATAATCAGAATGGTATTTATATTTCAAATTGTAATACCCTACTTTTTCAGCCGCAGTGTTTTTTATAAAAAAACCTGTTGAGTGACTTGAATAAAAGCCCCAGCTAAAATATATTTTCCAAGGCTTATAACCGCTCAACAAGCCCCATCTTTTTTGAACACTGCCAAAAATAAAATCTATTTTACTATTTTTTTTTATATATTTTGAAATTATACTTAATGCATTTGGTCTATAAGTGTCATCTGAATTTATTATGCCTATATATTCCCCTCTAGATAGTTCCATTCCCTTATTAAATGCATGATAAATGCCATCATCTTTTTCACTTAACCAATAATCAAGTTTGGCATTATATTTTTTTAATATTGCCAAAGTTCCATCCTTGGAGCCACCATCGATGAGAATATATTCAAAGTTTTTAAAATTTTGACTAAGTACGCTTTTTATTGTTTTTTCTAGAAGATCTTTGTTGTTCAATACTACTGTTATTAATGTAAATTTTGGATGTTTGTTTATATTTTTCATTCTTAAACCTCCCTCTCCAAAACGCTTAGTTTTTTTAGGGTATCTAAAAAATTTTCCAATTTTTTTTTCCATTAAAGTCCAATTTTAATAAGCTTATCAACAACGTTATAAATGCTATATTTAGGTTTAATTTTCAAATTTTTATACAACTTGCTATTGTCTCCTCCTGAAAATTTAATATCAATTTTTCTTTTTAAATTTTTATCTATAGTAACATACTTTTTCCAATTTAAATTTAGTAAGCTGAATGTATAAGAAATTACAGAATTGAGACTTTTAGATACGCCGCTACAAATAATGTAATCATCAATTTTTTTTGAATTTAAAATTTTATTCATTATAGAAACATATTCTGGCGCCCATCCCCAGTCTTTTACTACATCAATATTGCCAAATTTAATTTTTTTTTTACTTTTTTTGTTTTTTTTTATTTCTAAAGCTCCTTTTATTAATTTTTTAATCACATAATTATCTTTTCTAAACATGGACTCATGTTGAAATAATATACCTGAGCAACATCTTAGATTAAATTTTTCTCTAAAAAATTTTACTAATTCCAGAGATACTAATTTACTTAACCCATAAACTGACACGGGTTTCTTTATAGATTTTTCATTGACTCTATGATCATTGATCCCAAAAATTTCACAAGAACAAGCATTAAAAAATTTAGCTTTAAGTTTAAAATGATAAATAGAAAATAGTATATTAAATACCGGTATTATATTAGAATTTAAAGTATCCAATGATTTCTCATTTGAAATATTTGGAATTGGTTGGCCCGAAAAAAAATATATTTCATCGAACTTACCTTTTTTTAATAATTTTTGAATCTTAGTTTTGTCAGAGTAATTAAAATTATGTATTTTTAAATTTTTTTTTATATTTAATTTTTCTAAATTTTGATTTTTTAATTTTGTTCTAGAAATTCCAGTTACTACATAATTTTTTTTTAATAAATGCTTAGCTAAAAGAGAGCCGTCTTGACCCTTAATTCCAAGTATTAGTGCTTTTTTCATAAATTTAATAGAATTATTTTACCTTTTAAAATAACTTTTATAATTCAACTTTTATACAAATTTAAATGGTCTAAAGCAGTTTTTTTCCATGTAAATAACTTATTTCGTGATTGCCCTTTCAATATAAGTTCGTTTCTAAAAGAGTCGCTATAAAAAGTTTTGTATATCGACTCAAAAATTGAGTCAGTTTTATATGGATCAAAGTAAGACACTGCATCTCCTCCCACTTCAGGAAAAGAGCTTGTATTACTGCATATCACTGGACATTCATTAGTAAATGATTCTAATATTGGTAAACCAAATCCCTCATATTTACTTGGGTAAACAAATAATCTAGCATTTTGATAAAACAAACTTATTAACTCGTCATTACCCTCAACATATATTATTTTACTAAAATCTAGTTTTAAATCTCTTATTTTTTTAATTTCTTTTTTAGAAAAATTACTCCCCCCAAAACATACAATATATACATCTTTCAACTTGCTCAAATTTTCAGAAAAAGTTTTTAATAGATTATCAAAGTTTTTGTATCCCTCTCTTTTGCCAACAAATAAAATATAAGGTAATTTTAAAAACTTTTCATAATACTTTGGGTAATTATTTTTTATCTTTTTAATATTGTTTCCTAAATATATTACTCTAATTTTTTTTTCGTCAACATTGTAATATTTTATCAAGTCATTTTTTGTTGAGTTTGATATACAAATAATATTATCTGCTTTTTGGATAATTTCTTTTTTTGGTCTATAAAATTTATTTTTTTTATAATCATCATAAAAAATTTCATGAATTAAATCGTAGACAGTGATAATTTTTTTACAGTTTATATTATCATTTATGTTGTCAAAATAAGTATAATGCATAACGTCTGGGTTTTTGTCTTTAGATATTTTTAAAAAAATATTTTTATTTAAGTTGCCTATAAATTTTTTTAACTTATTTGATTTATTAATAATTTTTGAAAACAGTATTTTTTTTCCTGTAACTATATTTTTGTATTTGATTTCTTTTAAATGTTCATTTAAATGAAATCCTGCAACGATACTAGGCTTATGCTTTAATTCGTGAAGGTTTTCAGCTAACTGCACATAATATCTTGATGGGCCACCATAATTTTGGTGTGAAAATATTTGATAATCATAAAGAATTTTCATTAATTTAGAATTATTTTTTCCATAAATACCAATTTAAATAGTAAATTTCATGAAATGTTTATATTAAATTTTAATTTTCCAAAAATAAAAGGTAAATAATACTTTAAATACCACTTCCATCTAGCAATAAATCTAAAATTTGAATTAATATCAGTCTTAAATTCATATTTCTTTTGTTTTTTTTTTGAAATTACAACAGCAAATCTCCAAACGTTAGAGTCTGTATACAAAAGTATATCTGAGTTTGATAATAATAAACAATCTATAATTGTTTCTTTTCCTAATTTGTACCTATGGTGAATTCTATTATAATTTTCAAAATGTTTATTATGTGAACCGAATATTCTTGCATCAGATCTAGGTGTATTTAAACATATGAGTTTTTTTTTAAATACTTTTTTGAAACATTTAAGATATAATTTATCTTCAGTTACTAGCAATAATTTTTTACATTTGTTATTTTCAAATATTTCAAAAGCTTTTGTTACTAAGTCTTCTGGATTCGGAGGAAGTGAGTGATTTGTTACAATTCTTTGTAAGGTACCTCTAACATGGACACCCATTATTTTATCATTTTTTTTAAAAATTTTTTTTTTTAAAAACCGGTATTTCTTTATTATTTCTTTTCTAAATGAAATTTTTTTAAAAAAAATTTTTTGAAGTTTTTTATCCTCATTAAATTCTCTGATTGTAATCCTTGAATTCTTTGAAAAATATACATTCGCACTTCTGTAAGTATTACTCAAACTATATTTACTAATCGGTTTAAAATAATAATCCCAAGAGTTTTTAGATTTGTTTATTAGATTTTTCTCATTATAAACTGTTGGAAAATTTTCCATATCAATAACTGGAATATAATTTTTTTTATAAGCGTATTTTAAATGATCTAAAACAAAAATAATATTGCTAAAAATACCTGAAGAGTTAAACTTACGTCTAATAATATAAAAAGTTTTTCCTTTATTTAACTGACCAAATGTATATTTTTTTTTAGGAATAAAATTTTGTATTTTTTCTTCTACAATTGTGTCTATTAGCTTCGCTCGATACAAATTTTTTAAAAAATTAAACATTCAAATTTTATAATAGCACTAAAAATTAAACTTATTTTATAAATCTTATTTTTCACAAATTATTAAAATATCTTAATTATTAAAAAACTTTTGTATAATAAATGACACTGCATATTTATATCCTGGCTCTAATCCGTTAATCATAAGCTTCTAATGCTTAAGAAGATCTTGAATGGGGATATTTTCTCTTTTCTGTTGAATAAATTTCCATATTTATGTTACCAATAATTAATTTTTATTAAAAAATCTTTTATTTTTAATGTTCTTAATTTTATAAACAAAAAATTTAACATAAGGGTATATTTTTTTAACTGTATTATAAAATTTTGTACCCACAATATCTCTTAATTTATTTTTAAGTTTATCAATTGTAGATAGTAAATATATATCTTTACTCCTATAATCTTCAGAATTTACCAATTTACCTTTATTAATTATCGAGTCACTTTTTTCTGCTTTTTTTTCGTCAAAATGAAAAGCAACAATTGACTGAAAAAAGTCTATTTTATGTATTTTGTTAAGATAATCGTAATTTATTTTCTTTGAAATAGATTTCTGATTTTGCATATCTAAAATATTCTTACAAAAATTAATAAATGAATATTTTGATGGATTTCCAAATTCACTCATGTAACTTGCATGAGTATCTTCAAATAACATTAATCCATCATTGTTAATATTTTTATAGCTATTTAAAAATGTGCATAATTGTTGCTCGTTAGTATGGCCTCCGTCATCAATCAATACATCTATTTTTCCAACCTTTTCATAAAATTTTTTCCAAAAATTGCTGCTTGATTGATTTCCAATATATATTTCAAAACCATATTTTTCCCATTTTTTGGCACTAGGATTAAAATCAATTCCAATAATTCTTGCATTTTCTTTAAAAAATTTTTTCCACATAAATAATGAGCCACCACTCGCAATTCCAACCTCTACAAATGTAATTTTTTTGTTAAAGTATTTTTTTAGTAAATCATCGTAAATATAGAAATAATTTGTATGTTTAGTAGACCTAAACTCAGAACTTTCAAATGCCCTAAAAAGAGAACTTTCTTCATTAATTTTTTTGTGAGCAGACATTTGGAAATTAATTATCTAAAAATTTAATTGGTATGTCAGATTTCATAGTATTATTTGGGTAATCAAGATTTTTTACTGGATATTCTTTAAAAGATTTTTTTTTCTCACTTTGGTTTAGAAGTTCATTTTTTAAAAAAGTAACTTCAAGATGAATAGGATCACCATTTTTATCAGGTTTATCAAAATTATTTCCATGTATATGAACAATTGACATTTTTTTATTTTTATCAACAAATTCAATCACCTTTTTAAGCATTTTATCAATATAACTAAATTCAATTACCAGTCCTATAAAATCATAATTTAAAATTTCATCTAAAATTTTGTATTCATCCATTTCAATATCTACTTTTAAAAGAGTTTTTTTATCATTAATTTGAAATTTTTGTAAAATTTGATTTATTGATATATTTCCATCTCCTTCCTCGTTTGTAGGAACTATTTTTTTGACAAAATGAAAAGCCTTATTATTATTAAAAAAATTTTTATATTTTAAAAAAGTAAATGCTCTACTAAAACTTTTACGATACCTTATGGCCCACCATAACCATTTAAAGAAGTGCTTTACCCAATATAATGCATCTACTGTATGATCAAAAGCATATATTTTAATATTTTTATTTAATAAATTACAATTGATTTCAAATGAAAATTCATCAGCCAATCCAAAAGATAAAATTGTTTCAGTATTATCGATAATTCTTTTTGATAAAACATATCCCCCATCATGATTTGCTCCAATTCTTGTTAGATCTTCACATGATACAGGTTGCAAAATTTTAGGTAGCATTTATTTTTTTATAATTTCATTAATCTCTTTTATTATATAATTAATTTCACTTTTTTTTAATGATGTAAATAAAAGAAAATTAATTTGATTAATTATAATAATTCTATTAGAAAACAATAGAATAATGAAATACCGTTTAAATACACCACTATTGACAAATATTGAAACAAAATTTGCTGTTGATGTTTTAAAGTCTGGATGGATATCTGTAGGTGGAAAATATAACAAACTTTTTGAAAGAAAATTTGGAAAGATAATCAACAAAAAATACAACCTCCTTGTTCAAAGTGGAACAGCCGCTCTACATTTAGCCTTGAAAGCAATAAATATTAATAAAAATGACGCTGTAATCACTCCAAATTTCTCCTGCAGTGCAAATATTAATTGTATTTCACAATGCGGTGCAAAAGCAATTGTTGTTGAAAGTGAAAAAGACACTCTTGGATTAGATTTTGAGCTAGTGAAAAAAGCAATATTAAAATTTAAACCTAAAGCCTTACAGTTAGTTCACGTATATGGTTTTCCAGCTCGAGATACTATTAAGATAGTTAAATTGTGTAAAAAGAAAAATGTGATTGTAATCGAAGATGCCAGTGAAGCATTAGGTGCTAAAATAAATGGAAAAATGGTTGGTAGCTTTGGGGATATTTCTATATTTTCATTAAGATCAGAAAAGATGATAGGTGTAGGAGAAGGTGGTATAATTTCAACTAAAAGTAAATCTAATTTTAATGCAATAGATCTAATAGCCTCAAGAAATATGCCATTTAGAAAAAGGAAAAATGAATATTGGAAAAAATATATATCTAATGGTGAAGGTTACAATTATACTATGCCACATATATTAGCGGCTATAGGTTTAGGTCAATTAAAGAAATTAAGTTATATAGTTAATAGAAAAAGAGAAATTGGTAAAATTTACAGAAAAGAAATGAAAGATTTTTCTTTTGCACAAAAATTAATAAAAGGATTTAAGCCTGTTTATTGGCTAAATCATATTTATTTACCAGAATTTAGTGAAACTAAAGTTAAGGCTCTTGGAAAATATCTTATGAAAAATGATATAGAGGTAAGATCTGGTTTTTGGCCTTTAATTAATACTAAAGGGGTAAGAAAGGTTCTTGTTAGTGGTGAAAGTAATTTAAGTAATAATCTTTTTAAAAAAATTTTGATATTGCCCTCAAATCTAAAACTTAAAAAAACTGATATAAAATTTATAAAATATAAAATTAATACCTTTATTAAAAAGAAGTAAATTTAAAAATGTTAAGAGTTGGATTTATCCTCAACTTCAACAAAGATAAGTGGAGAGGAGGATATGAATATATAAAAAATCTTATTAGTTTGATTAGAGAAGTTAAAAATCAAAATATAAAGATAACAATTTTAACTTCTAATAATTTTAATAATGCTTATTTTAAGGACTTAGGAAAAGTTGATATAAAAAAGTCTATATTTTTGGAAAATAATAATTTTTATAGAATACTTCACAAAATTTTAGTTATAATTCTTGGTAAAAATTTATTTTTAGAAAATTTCTTAAAAACTAATAAAATAAATTTCTTAAGTCATTTTTACTTTTTGGGCAAAAATAGTGGAATTAATAACTTGTATTGGATACCAGATTTTCAAGAAGTCAAAATGCTTAAATACCTAAGTTTTAAGCAAAAAATGATGAGAAAAATCAATTTGTATTTAGCATCAAAACATTCTAAAAATATTTTATTAAGTAGCGATTCCGTAAAAAATGACTTAAAAAAACTCAACAAATTAGGATTTTCAAAGTCAAAAGTTCTTAAACCTGTATTTGAAGTTAAAAATTTAAACAAAATACCTAAATTAAGCTATATAAAAAAAAAATATAATATTGAAAAAAATTATTTTTTTTTACCAAATCAATATTGGACACATAAAAATCATATCTTAGTTCTAAAATCTTTAGCCAAAATAAAGTCAAATAAACCTCTTATAATTTCAACTGGGATATTTGATGACTATAGAAACTTAGATCACAAAAACAAAATAAATAAATTTATAAAGAAAAATAATCTCTCAAAACATTATAAAATATTAGGTGTTGTGCCTTACAACGATCTTTTAAGTCTAATTGCATACTCTATTGCAGTTATTAACCCATCAAAATCTGAGGGATGGAGCAGTACTGTTGAGCAAGCAAAATCCTATGGAAAAATGGTATTATTAAGCAATTTAAAAGTTCATAAAGAACAAAATCCTAGGAGAAATTTTTTCTTTAAGACTGATGATGTCAAAAACTTATCAAATAAATTAGTTTACTTAAATAAAATTTTTAAATTAAAAAATGAAATAAAATTAGTAAAAAAAGAATTGAAAAGAGTTAAATTTAAAAAATATAAATTTGCCAGAGAGTATATTAAATTAGTTAAAACTTTAGTTAATTAATTTCTTTAAGTTTAAAATTTACAACTTTATAAATTTTATCACAAAAAAAGAAATTGCTTTTCTTATGAGAAATAATAATAATTGTAATATTTCAAATTGATTTTTTTTATATTTAGTTGAGAATTTGTTAAAAATTTTAAGATTGATAGAATTTTTTCATCACTCAAATTGTGTTTAGTAAAAATTTCTTCAAATCCAGAGTTTATATTATTAACCATATTTTTGATTCATTAGTTTTCTTCAAACAATTTAAATCTATTTTAATAATAGTTTTATTATAATTTAAACAAATAAACGATTATTATTAATAGTATTGAGTAAAAAAATAGCCATATTTTGTTAAATAAATTTTTTTCTTTACATCAATACATTACAGCATTATCAATGTTCAATTATTGAACATCCATGAAAGAAAGTCAAGATAATTTAAATATTTTAAGAAAAATAAGTCAAAAAAAAAACATTACACAAAGAAAATTAGCAAATGAACTTGGCTTTAGCTTAGGCAAGCTAAACTATTGTATAAGTGCACTTAAATTAAAAGGTCTTATTAAAATAGAAAACTTTAAAAAAAATAAAAATAAGATTAATTATATTTATATTTTGACACCAAAGGGAATTTCTAAAAAAGCTAATCTTACAATTACATTTATGAAAAAAAAAATGAAAGAATATGAGGAGTTAAAAAAAGAGTTGAAAAAGAATAATGAAAATTAACGCAACCTTCAGTTTACTGGACAAAAAAGAAAAAATCTCAATTCTTTTTGTTTTTTTTCTAATGATAATCAACTCTATACTGGAGATATTGAGTATTGGAATACTAATACCTTTTATATCAATTCTTTTCGAAGATAATAATTACTCACTTTTTTCAAATTTTTTTTTCGGCGAAACATTAAATAAATTTTTAAAAACTTTGACAATTAAAGATACGTTGATGCTTATAATTTTAGTTTTTTTGTCAAAAAATTTGTTCATTTTATTTTATAATTTTTATCTTGGTAAATTTGCAGTAAAAACTAGGTTGAGAATAGTTAAAGAATTATACGATAAATATTTATCTCAAAACTACGAATTTTTCTTATCAAGAAATTCTGCAGAAATAATTAGAAACATTAACGAAGCTCAATATTTTTCAGTAGTTTTAATTAGTTTTCTTACACTGTTCTTGGAAATACTAGTATTAATTTTAATTGTTACTTTTTTATTTTTAATTAATTTTAAAATAACAACGCCTGTTTTGATAGCTTTGTTGATTGTAATTATCATATTAAACAAAACTACAAAAAAAGCACTTTTTAAATGGGGTGAACAAAGGCAAAAAAGTCAAAAAAATATTAACAAAAACATTTTTGAAAATTTTTTAAATATAAGAGAAATAAAAATTTTAAATAAAGAATATTTCTTTTCTGAAAAATTAATCAATTTAGACAAGATTCTTTCAAGTATTGAATTTAAAACTGATATAATTTTACAACTACCGAGATTAATTATTGAGGTAACAAGTGTAATTATTATTTGTTTAGTTATATACGTAAGTTTTAAATATTTTTCATTGCAAGAATTCTTAATTTTAATCGCTTTATTTTCAGCATCAGTGGTTAGACTTATGCCCTCAACAACCAGAATATCTGCTGCAATCCAAAGAATAAGATTTTATCAACCACTAATTAATCTTTTAACTAAAGAATTTAAAATCAAAAAAGACTCAAATATTTTTGAAGGTAAAAAAAGTATAAAACAGTTTGATAAATTAGAATTACAAAATGTAAATTTTAATTATAAAAATTCAAAAAAAATTCTTTCAAAAATTAATCTAAAGATAAAAAAAAATACTATTTCCTGTATAATTGGAGGAAATGGTAGTGGAAAAACTACGTTAGTAAATATTTTATCAGGTCTATTAAAGCCAAAAAGTGGTAAATTAATAATTAATAGCAATTATGATCTTCAAAAAAATAGAAAGTTAAACATTGGATATGTGGCTCAAAATATTAATTTAGTTGATGATACAATAAAAAATAATATTATTTTTGGTAATAGATCTAGCCAAATAAACAAGAGAAATTTTGATTGGTGTGTAAGATACAGCGGGATAGAATCTTTTGTAAAGAAACTTCCTAGTAAATATAATACTTTAGTTGGAGATAGAGGAACAAAAATATCTGGTGGTCAGGCACAAAAAATTGGAATTGCAAGGGCTCTTTATAATAATCCAGATATTTTAATTTTAGATGAATTTAATAGTAGTCTTGATATCCAGTCAGAAAATTTAATAATTAAGAATTTTTATCAACTAAAAAAATATATGACTATATTGATAATAAGTCATAAGAAATCCATAACAAAATCTTGCGATAATGTTTTTCAAATTAAAAATAAAATACTTAAAAAAATAAAATAATGACAAAAAAACAACTTAAAGAAAAAGTTTTAAATGGGAAAGTGTACAATCCTATGAGTAGAATAAATTAGACTATGAGCAAAATTATTCCGTACGGTGGTCAATTTATTGATTTCAAGGATATAAAATCAGTTTCAAAATCTTTGAAAAATAATTTAATTTCTGGTGGAGAAGTCATAAAAAAATTTGAAAAAAAATTAAGTAATTATCTGCACGTAAAACATACTATAAGTTGTAGTAGCGGTACTGCAGCATTACATTTATCATTCGTAGCTTTAGGAGTTAAGAAAAATGATATTATCGTAATGCCGATTATAAACTTTATCTCATCCTACAATATGTGCAGTTCATTGGGGGCAAAAATTTTCTTTACTGATGTAGACTCTAAAACAGGTCAAATGACACCTCAAAATTTAATAGATTGCATCAAAAAAAATAATATTAAGAAAATTAAAGCAGTTGTTACAATGTATATGGGAGGATATCCTGAAAACATCATTGATTTTTATAAGTTAAAAAAAAAATACAATTTTAAAATAATCGAAGATTGTTGTCATGCACTAGGAGCAAAGTACAAGGTTAAAAATAATATCTTTAGCATAGGGTCGTGTAAACATTCCGATATTGCAACGTTTTCTCTTCACCCTTTAAAACCAATAACAACTGGAGAAGGTGGATTTATAACAACGAATGATAAGAAAATATATGAAACAGCTAATCTATTGAGATCTCATGGAATACTTAAAAGTAAAAAATTTCACTGGAAGTATGATGTAATAAAATCTGGATATAATTATAGACTCAGTGATATTAATTGTGCACTCGGCTATTCTCAACTAAGCAAAATAAAAAGGTTTATAGATAAAAGAAAAAAAATTTATTACTTTTATAAGGAAAGCCTTAATGGTTACAAAAAAGTAATTAGTTTTCCAAATTATAATAGAAACATTTTTCCATCATACCATTTGGTGATAATAAATATAAATTTTAAAAACTTGAAACAAAAAGATAAATTTTTTAAGTATCTTATAAATAATTCAATAATGTGCCAATTTCATTACATACCAATTAATAAATTTAGTATTTTTAAAAATAAAAAAGAAAAGTTCTACTCATCTGAAATTTATTATAAAACCTCTTTAAGTATTCCTATATTTCATCAGATTTCCTCTAAACAGCTTAGGAATGTTGTTTACAAAATAAAGAAATATTTCAATTGAATATAATTATGTTTTTAAAAAATTATAAGAATAAATTTATAAGACATAATAAAAAAATTTTTTTGATTGAGTTCAATAAATGGCAAAGTGTTCGGATTGCAAATTCATATATTGTTAATACCTTTCCTGGCATAGAAGATACAAAAGTTGTAGTGTATGAATCAACATTATGTTTGCCAATTTACTATAAATTGCCACCTAAAGACCAAAACTTTGTGATAAAAAAAATAAAAGAATTCTTTGAGCACCTAATCAAAAAAAATTTATGAATCAGAAAAAAATTTTTTTGAAAAGTGAAGGCGATAGATACTATGAAAGAAACAAAAATATAATATCACAAAATCACAATTTTATTTGTAAAAAAATCATCGAACTTTCAAAGAGCAAAAGTAAATTGAGAATATTAGAGATAGGATGTGGTGCAGGCAATCTTTTAAAAAAAATACATGAAAAAAAGAAAAATTTTAAATTATTTGGCATTGATCCATCTATTAAGGCTATTAAAGCTAATAAAAATCTTAATATTAGTTTAAAAAAAGGAACGGCTGATGCTCTGCCATATAAAGACAAAAGTTTTGATTTAGTGATTTATGGTTTTTGTCTATATTTAGTCGATAAAGAATTGCTATTTAAAGTTGTTCATGAGGCAAATAGAGTCATTAAATTAAAAGGAAATGTTGCAATATTTGATTTTTATAGCAAAAAATCAATTCTTAAAAATTATCGTCATAATCGATTAATTAAATCGCATAAAATGGATTTCTCTAAATTGTTTTTATCACATCCATTTTATAAGTTAATTTACAGGAAAATAGGTGATCATAAAAATATACAAAGAAAATCTAAATCTACAAAAAATACAGTTTCATTTTTTATAATAAAAAAAGATGCGAAATAAAAAAAATCTAGTTCTTGGAGGCGCATAATTTGGTCACAGTTATGAATTAAACAAATTTCAAAATTCTAAAGCAGCAAGGAAAAAGTAGAAAATTTTATGGAGACTGAAGTGTGTATTTCTGGACTAAGAAACAACAAATAAATATAAAAATTCGTCAAAATCTATTAGAAATAATGACTATTTACAAAAGAAATATGTAGATTGAAAGAAATAAAAATGTCATTAAAAATATAAAATGAAATCAATATACAAAAATAAGTGTATACTCATAACAGGTGGAACCGGTTCTTTTGGCAGGACATTTATAAAATACTTGCTAAAAAAAAAATATCCTTTTAAAAAAATTATTATTTTCAGCCGCGACGAGCTCAAACAACATGAAATGTCTCAAAGCTCGGATTTTAATGAAAAAAATTTTAAACAACTCAGATATTTTATTGGAGATATTAGAGATAAAGATAGATTAAACTGGGCTACTAAAGAAGTTGATTACATCATACATTCTGCTGCATTAAAACAGGTACCTACCGGTGAATATAATCCTTTTGAGGTAATAAAAACTAATATTGTTGGATCTCAAAATGTAGTGGAGAGTGCAATTAATAATAATGTGGAAAAAGTCATTTCTCTATCTACAGATAAAGCTGTGTCCCCAATTAATTTGTATGGAGCGTCCAAGTTATGTGCTGATAAACTATTCATTTCCTCAAATAATATTAAAGGAAAAAAGAAAATTTCTTTTTCAGTCGTAAGATATGGAAATGTAATGGGAAGTAGGGGCTCAGTTCTACCTGAGTTTTTAAAGCAAAGCCAAAGAGGTTATTTTAAAATCACTGATAAACAAATGACTAGATTTAATATATCACTATCAGAAGCTGTTGATATGGTAATTTGGACTTTAGACAATGCAATTGGAGGCGAGATTATAGTTCCTAAGATACCATCTTTTAGAATTATTGATCTTGCTAAAACAATAAACAATAAACTAAAATTTAAATTGATAGGTGTTAGAAAAGGCGAAAAAATCCATGAGGATTTAATCTCTAAAGCAGATAGCTTAAATACATATGATATAAAGAAATACTATTTGATACTTAATAATGAAAGAAACATAATCAATTATTATAAAAAAAAATATAAAGCAAGACTAGTTAAAAAAGATTTTTCTTATAGTTCGGATAATAATAAAGATTTTTTAAACCACTTTAAATTAAAAAAAATAATATCAAACTTCAAATTATAAAAAATGCTCGCTCAAAAGCAAATTTTTTTAATTAGAAAATCGCTATGAATATTAATAAAACTAACGTTTTAAAAAAAAAAATTAAAAATTATTTTATAAAAAAAAGGTATAAAAAATTTAATAAAAAATTTTTTAAAAGAAATAAAAAAAATTGTGAGATTCTAGTTGAATTTAATTCTTTTCAATCAAGCCATATATTTTTGTCAACAATATCAAGTGTCTTATCAGAAAAATTTGATGGAAAAATTGTGGGCTATTATAATTTTTGTTTGTCTTCAACAGATTTAGAAAGCTCGGTATATCAAAAATTAAAATGGTATTTAGGTAAATTTTTTGGTTATAATTTTTTTGGAATTTACAAATCTTTTGGAGTAAGTAAATTTGTAAAACCTTTTGTTAATAAAAATATAGATTTAAAGTCTAATACTCTATTTAATTCTTTAATAAGCACAATTAGAAATAAAAACGACATATTAAATCTAAAAATAGATGATATTGAATTTGGTGATCTTCTTTATGATGGATATTTAAAAAGATATTACAAATACACACTTGATATTAATAGTGAACATTTTCATAAATATTTAAAAAATTTTATAAAACTTTATTTATTTTGGGATAACTATTTTAATAAAAATAACGTTAAATCTATTGTAGGTGTGCATACGTATTACGCTTATGGATTAATATTTAGAATAGCTTTAAATAAAAATATAAAGGTTTTTACCACAGAACGCGGCAAAATTTATCAACTTAATAAAAAAAGACAAATATCAAATATGGAAATTGAAGATTTAAAAGAAAAAGTTAATTCTTTGAGAAAGGACCAATTAGAAATTTTAAAAGATAGAGCAAAATTATCTATTAAGAACAGATTTGAGGGTAAAATTTCAAGTAAGATAGATGAGCTAGTAACAACTAAATCCGCTAATCATAATAACTACTCAATAAAAAACAAAGTATTGAAACAAAACGAGAAGATCAAAGTTTTAATAGCAACACATAATATTGGAGACGTACACAATGCTTTTGGAAAAACATATTTTGAAGATTTTTATGAATGGCTAATATTTCTTGGATCGATTTCAGAAAAAACAAACTATGATTGGTATATAAAAGACCATCCTTATTACTCTGATCTTAAATATGCAACCTCATTACAAAGGACTTACGAGTTATCAAAAAAAATAGAAAAAAAATTTAAATCAATAAAAAGACTCGATCCGAATTTATCTCATCATCAACTGAGAGATGAAGGTATCAATTTTGTTTTAACAATCTATGGAACTATTGCTTGGGAATATGCATATTTTAATATACCTGTTTTAACAGCCACAAATAGTTGCCCAACCATGAATTTTAATTTCAATTACCATTCTTCAAATAAAAAAAACTACGAGGAAAACTTAATGAATTTAAATAAAATTAAAATGCAAATTAATAGGGATGAAATTATTAATTTTTATATTTCAAAATATCTGATTTTTAACCATGATAATTTAATGAAAAATTTTTCTAAATTTTTAGAAGACCCAACCAAAAATTTCGATTCTTACGATTCTTGCGATTTTTATGAGTATATTTATAAAAACACAACTAAACAAGATATCGAACAAATGAAAAATAAACTTAATAAATTTATTAATTCAAAAGAATATATTCTTACTGAGTACTAAGAAAAATTTTTATTGCTGGGCCACTTAAGTAGTATCTATATTTTCCAGGATTATTTAAAACCCAACTTGATAATATTTCAGCACCACCAGCATCTCTTGAGGCTATAGTTATCATTTTAATTAAATTTTTATATAATCCTCTTTTCTTTTAACTCTCGAATTTATTTTAAGCCATTTTTTGTTCTTTCTAAGTAGCTTGATTACATCATCACAACTAAACAAAGGTTTATTTTTAAAACTAATGATAATTTTCTTTAAAAGAAAATAATCACTTTTTTCATCCAAGGTTACACCTAATTTACTCCATGATAGATTTGGTGGGGGCAAAACATAAATTTGTTTATATTTTTTTGGATTTCTCTTTATGTTTAGAGTTACATATTCTAGCTCATCTTTTCTTATAATATTTTTGTATGACTCAGCTAATATCTTTTTTGAAAAAACCTGACAACCCATGCCATTCGGTAAACCTAATTGTGAGTTACTAATATAATCTATCTTGTTTGAATTAAGCAAATAAGTGTCGATCAACTGCTCTACTAAAAAAGGATCAATAATAGGACAATCTCCAGTTATCTCACAAATAATATCTAACTTGAAATTTTGAGCAGCTTTGAGAACTCGTTTAGTAACATTATTTTCACTTCCTCTAAATACCTCTACATTTATTTTTTTAGCTAACTCGTAAATCTTATCATCTTCTCTGTTTTTTGTAGTTGCGATAACGATGACGTCTACATTTGAAATATTCTTTAATCTATAAATTAAATGCTCTAACATCGTTTTGTTTAATATTTTTAAAAAATGCTTATTGGGCAGTCTGGAAGAGTTGCTTCTAGCCTCAATTATAATTCCTACTTTTTTTTTTTATTTTGAGAAAAAATTTTTTTTAACTGGCTGACCATATTTTGTTTTTTTAATTAATTTTTTTCCTATTATTTTATCGTAGTATTCTACTTCAATACCAAGTGCCGGCCTAAAAGATCCAATATCTTTTTTTTTAATGATATCACCCTTTTTAAGATTGCTTATAAAAAACAAACTTCTCCTTTTTTTAATTGAATTTTTTTCTTGAGTTGTTGGGCCATATTTAATATCACCAAGTGCTTTTTTAGCATTGTTACAAGATTTAATTAAACTTTTTAATTCAACTGGATCAGAAGAAAATTGAGAGTCAAGTGCACCATCATTTTTATATAAAGTAAAATGTTTTTCAATTACATCGGCCCCAAGGGAGACTGCGGTTGTTGCAGCTGTAATACCTTTTGAGTGATCCGAGTACCCTACACAACATTTAAAAGTTTTTTTCATATCTTGTATAGTTGATAAGTTTAAATTTTCTGTTTGTGCTGGATAGGCACTTGTACATTTTAATATTATAATTTTTTTTGAGCCATTTTTTTTTAAAATACTTAAAGATTCTTTAATTTCTTTTTTTGTCGCCATTCCAGTAGATAATATTATTGGCTTTTTTGTTTTTGCAACTTTTTTTAACAAAATATGGTCGGTTAATTCAAATGAAGCAATCTTATATAAAGGACAATTTACTTGTTCCAACATATCAACTGCTGTTTCATCGAAAGGAGTACTAAAACAAATTATTTTTTTCTTTTTTGCATATTTGAATATTTTAGTGGTCCATTCCCATGGTGTTTCACCTTCTTTATACAAATCATATAAGTATTTATTTTTCCACAAACTTTTTTTGTCTTTTATAAAAAAATTTTTACTTCTTATATTAAGTGTAATTGTATCTGCTTTATAGGATTGTAATTTTATTGCTGAAGCTCCTGCTTTTTTAGCTTCATCAATCATTTTAAAGACTCTGTTAATTGATTTTTTATGATTAGCAGATATTTCTGCAATTATAAAAGGTTTAAAATTTTTTCCTATATTCATTTGTAGATCATTTTTAGCCATAGATTGGTAATATTATGAATTTTTTTAAAGCCTAATTTTTTGTTTAAGTTAACATTAATAGCATTTTTTTTTGAAGTTATTGCAATTATTCTTTCATAGCCCAATTTATTAATTCCAAATTTAATCCATTTATTTGAAGCTTCTAAACCATATTTTTTTCCTAAAAATCTTGGATTAGCAATAAATTTTCCCAATTCTAATTCATCTGAATGAATTTTGAAATGTAAACTTCCTATAAATTCTTTAGCTTTTTTTTCAAATATTAAATAATCAATTCTTTTTTTTTCAAAATAATCTTTAAACCATTTCAAATGTTCTTTTTTAGAAAATAAATTACGTTCTTTAAAAAACATTTTATTTTTTGAAATTTTTTTTCTTAAAAAATATAATTCATATAAATTTCTTTTAGATAACGGTATTAATTTTAATCTTTTAGTTTGAAGGACTGGAAGATATTCGTAAAAAGTTTTGAAAAATCTTAAGTCCAAAATTTTAGCTACTTCTTCACCTCCATTAAAATTGATTTTTGCTGATATTTTCTTATTGATATTAAAAAATTTTTTATTTTGTTTGTATTGTTCCAAAAATGCAGTTAATTCTTCCTTGAATAAATGTTTTTTATATAATAACACTTTTGCTCCACCTTTTTTTTTTAGATAATTAATATTTTTAAATTGATTTTTGGATATCCCTACGAATATAGATGGGTAATTATTAAATATTAGTTCATATAATGAATGTCCTGCTGATGAAATAATAAATTTAAATTTATAACTATTTAATAATTTTGATAAACTGGAAGATAATACTATTTCTACATCAATTAATTTATTTCTTAAAATTTTATAAAAATCTAATGACGGTGTGGATACATATACTTTATAGTCTGGCAATACTTTTTTTAAAACTTGAATTGTCTTTTTAACTTGTGGTAATAGATTTGATCCACCAAATGTAATTAAAACTTTTTTGTTTTTATTTACTTTTGTTTTAATTATTTTATTTTCTAACAAACAAAATTTAGGACCTATCAAATATTTTGGATTATTTTTAATTGTTTTTAAATTAAATGAATAGTCTAATACCAGATCACAATATTTATTAATTGTCTTTTTATTGTTAATTTTAAATATTAATTTATCTCTTATCTTTTTTTGAAAATTGTTTTTTATTAAATAACTATCAATAATAATTAAATTTATTTTATTTTTTTCTATAATATTAAAAATATTTTTATTTAATTCTTTTAAGAGTTTTGTTTTATCTATTGATTTTAAATAAACTATATTCTTGAACAATTTTTTTTTTATATTCTTTTTTTGAGTTATATTTGGACCAAATAAAAAATTGGTCCATCCATATTTTTTTAAACTTTTTGCTAAAATTTGACTTCTAAATAAGTGACCAACACCAATATTACTGTCTGCAAAGCAAATATATAAACAATTTTTTTCAAGTAATTTATTTTTCTCCAACAACATACCACCAACATTCATTTAACATGGTTTGGTCACTTTGTTTTTGACCCTGTTCACAGTTTTGATAAAGTTTTTGATAAATTTCCTCTGTATTTATTAATTAAGTCTTCCAAAACCTTCACTCGCTTCTTTTATTTTATACATTTTTTTATAATTATTTTTTTTGATTAATAATGATATTTTTTTAAAAACATAATCTAGATTTTTTAAATAATCTTTTATTATTTTATCAGTATGTGCATTTGATAAATAAATTGCCGTTGAGGCCAAGAAACCTCTCTTTAACATCTCAAATATTAGAATAGTTTTTAAATAATTACTGTCTTTATGTATAAATTTAAATTTTGGAATTCCATCTAGCCCAAATACTTCTATAGGTAATTTATTTTTTTGTGATATTTCTATCCATTTTTTTTTTATCAATTTCCCTAGTTTTTTAATTTTTTTATAAGTTTTATTTCTTTTCATAAATTTAATAGTTTCTATTGCTGCAGCAGGACCTACTGCCTCACTAAGAAATGTGCTACTAATAAACGTTTTTTCTGCACACATCATAATTTTTTTTTTTCCAATTATCGCATTTATTGGATAACCATTTCCAATAGCTTTTCCGAATATAGCCATATCAGGATTAACTTTATATTTCTTATGTAGTCCACCATAAGTTTCTCTAAATCCAGAAGTGCATTCATCAAAAATCAAAATTACGTTGTGTTTATTTGATAATTTTCTTACCTTGGCTAAAAAATTATTTTTAGGTTCAATATTTCTTTGCACTTCCATTTTAATTATTTTTACTTTTTTTGTTTCGACTAAATATTTAATTTTATCAAAATCATTGAATTCGAAAGTATAAATATTTTTTTTTAACTCTTTAGGCACTCCATTTACTGGGATATTTTTAAGAAGGTGTTTATTCAGATTATTTTTATTACTGATGTTTGCAGCTAAATACCAATCATGCCATCCGTGATAACCACAAACTGCTATTTTACCATTATTTGTTGCTACTCTTGCAATTCTTATAGCTATTGCATTTGCTTCTCCACCTGTTCTTGCAAACTTTGCTTGTTGGGACCAAGGATGAATTTGAATTAATAACTTTGCCAATTTTAATTCATAGAGGTTGTTAAGGGTTGATATATTTCCATTTTTGATAACCTTAATGACTTTTTTATCTACAGTTTTATTTCTATATCCAAGAATATTTGTGCCTACTCCCATTAATGATAGATCATAATATGTATTTCCATCAATATCCTCAATCTCACATCCATTTGTTTTTTTATAATATACAGGCCAATTACCAGGAGACATCAACTCTGGTCTTTTTGAAAAAATCATATTACCTCCTGGAATATACAATTTTGCTTTTTTCCAAAATTTATTACTCTTTTTGATCCTCATATTATTTTATTCCAATTATAAGGTTTTAAGATTTTTTCACTTTTAATAGAATACTTATTAAAATTTTTTATTTTAATTTTTATTTTACTATTATTCAAAATTTGTACTAACTCTCTAGAACTATTTACACCAATTATTATACCATCAATATGTTTGAAATTTTCTACAAAACTTAAGCAATAATTGATCATTTTATTAGTATCATTATTAAAATCTTTTTTAAATTTTATTATATGCTTAGAGTGTTTTCCAAATTTATTCATTATTACTTGCTTATTTAAAAAAATAATACCCTGAAAGAAAATAGATCTAGTTAAAATCTTTATTTTTTTTCTTTTTAGTCTAAGGAACAGATTTTTTTTTAGAAATCTTAAATCAAAGACTGATGCAGGAAATTGAACAATATCAATGTTATATTTTTTAATTATATTTGTTAAATTTTTTTCAGAATAAACAGAAACGCCGATTTTTTCAATAATTTTCTTATTTTTAAGTTTCTCTAATTCTAAAAATATTTTTTTTATGTTTGGTGATTTAAGGTCCTCTAAAGAATGTACCAGCACTCCATAAACTTGTTTTCTTTTTAACCTTTTTAAACTTTGAAGCACAGATTTTTGAACCAAGCTAATTTTTTTTCCAATTTTTGGTAACTTAGTTATTATAGTAAAATCTTTTTTCTTTATAAAATTTCCTATTAGTTTTTCGGAATTTTTATAATTAAAAGCTGTGTCTATTTGGGATATTTTGTTTTGTTTAGCTAAATCTAGGATCTCTCTAATTTCGGTTTTACTAATCTTTTTACTTGAGTTTGAAGTTCCATAAGGCGTACCAAAGTTTGCAGATCCCAAAATAAATTTCTCAATCTTATTAAGTGGGGTTATTGATTTTCTTATTTTTATTGAATTATTTTTCATTTTTTGAATAAATAAGTCTTTTATAAAAAGCTTTTATTAATATTTCCATCAAAATAAACAGTGGAGCCTGAAATATATCTAATTTGATTTTGAATGATAAATTTTACGAAAAGTCCAATTTCTTTTGGGTCACCGATTCTACCTGATGGCAATTCTTTCTCCATCTTTTTTATATTTTTGACTAGTTCTTTTATTCTTCTGGTTTTAAATGGACCTGGAGCAATATTTATTGTGCTAATATTTTTTTTTGAATTCTTTAATGAAAGTGATTTTAACAAACTGCTCATTGCCGATCTTAACGTTGAGGAGATTAAGAGTGTATCTCCTGGTTCTTTGATAATTGAAGATGAAATATAAAAAATATATCCATTTTTTTTAACTTTTATATTTTGTAATAAAATAAAATAACCTAAAAATAATTGATTAAAATATTTATTCCAATCATTTACTGAAATTTTGTCAAATTTTAAAGGTGGTGGACCTCCAGAATTTAAGACTAGAATATCTGTATTTTTATGTTTTTTAATAAACTTTTTTACTGACTCTAAATCCGATGTGTCAATTTCTTTTCTTGAACAAGAGTATGTTTTTATTCCTAGACTGTTAATACTTTTTGATATTTGTTTACCTAAACCTTTGCTACCACCAATTACAATAGCTTTTTTAAAATT
>TARA_B100000674_G_scaffold350333_1_pt1 | contig 31094 bp, 38 predicted proteins | sample TARA_B100000674 | Tara Oceans TARA_B100000674 (sample SAMEA2622759) | marine metagenome | biome: marine biome (ENVO:00000447); feature: surface water layer (ENVO:00002042); material: "saline water (ENVO:00002010), including plankton (ENVO:xxxxxxxx)" | depth 5 m | reverse complement strand
GGGGTGGACTCCTTGGAACGAAGCATGGAGTTATAAAATGAGTGATTCATTAAAAAATATGTTAGAAAAAACGTTATGGACATTTGTTGAAGCTTTTATTGGAGCTTTAACTGTTAGTCCCCTCGTTGGTGTTGAAGCAGACACATTACAACTAGCAGCTATTGCAGGTGGCGGTGCCGCGTTAGTAGTAGTAAAAGAATACGCAAAAAAACAAATTAGTAAGTAATGGCAAAATCACCTTACAATCCTAAAAGAGATTTTCCTGGCCCATTAGGTTCAGCAAAAGATGACCCTCTTACGTTTAGTATGCCAAAAAGAGAATTACAAGCAAGGATTCAATCTCATAAAGCTTTATATGGTAAAGCTAGAAGAAGACAAGAGACAATGTTGCAAGATACATTAGACCAAACTAATCCTTTTAAAAGGTTAGCGGGTGCTCATAGGACATTAAAAGCAGCATATAAAAATAGAAAACTTGGAGAAACTCTTTACAAAATGCAAAGTATAGAGCATAAAAGAAGAGCTATAGGTAAATTTAAAGCATTAGCTAGAGAATATCCTACAAGTTCTAGAATGCAGAAACCAAAAATTAAACGTAAGAAATAGTCCTATTTGCTGTTTTAAGACGTTTTAAGACCTATATGTTACAATTTTGGACTAATATACTGTAAAGTATTGTCCTGCTGGTAAGTCCCATGTATCCATAATATCTGACCATCGGCATTCATCTTTAGCTAAATCTGTTCCGCCTTCATAAATTGCATTAGATACATATAAAAACAACTGTTTACTGCATTCACCAGATACTAAACCTATACCCATTTGACTAAAATCCATAAGTGTTTCTATATATTCAAGTGTTTTTGATGTGACTCTACCATGATTTCTATCAGATACTGCATTTAAATCACCAATATATGATGTATTATTTGCTACTGTTACGCGTCTCGGTGCAAGTCGTGCAGAATTGTCTCGTAGCGCGTTTAGATTATGTGTAGTTTTTATCTGTATTTGTTTAGTTTTTTTATCTAATGTATATGAAACCCATACCTCTGCACCTTTTTTGGTATGACCTAAAAACCTTTTTCCCCCAAAAGTATTTTTATTTTTTGCATTTTCTTTATATTGATTTAACTTTGCGTGCCATTTTACCTTAGTATCGCTAGGTGTTACAGCATATTTTTCTTCTGCTGAAGCAAATGTTGTATTTATGTTTTTCATTCTTCCTCTCCTATAGGCTCTAATAAACCTAATTGTTCATTATAATCATTAACAAATTTATCCATTAACCATTTTAATTTGCCCATGTCTGGTGGTATTTTCATTGATGCGTTACCACAAGCATCTTGCATTGATTTTGCCCACGTCTTAATATATTCTGGATTAGTAAATATGTTGGTATCAACAATATCTTTTTTATCAAAATTAGCTTTCATCAAACTCCTTTATAATTTTCATAACATCATCTTCACAATCCGAACAAAAATCTACCAATGGATAATCTGTAAGAAAACATGCACCACACATTTTGCATTGCATGTTGTAAAGATTGTTGACGTTATCATTCACCTTTCTTTATATTGTAATAATGCATTGTTAGTTCCTTTCCAACAACTTTTGCTGCTGTTCCAATGATGCCAGCCATCGTTATAAACTAGCCAGGCAGCAACTTTAGTTGATACTACTGCATCTGTTCTATCACTTATTATACCTAATTTAGGTTTTAACCAAGCCCATGTTCTGTCATTAAACTGCCAGATACCTATGTCTTCTGTCCCATCTCTATTACGACCTTTTGCATTTTTTTTTCCACTGCTTTCACAAAAGATAATTTTTAAGGCTTGTGTTATGTCTTGTTCTTTAAAATAATCAGCCACAAGGGGTTTGTATTCTATTACATGATTGACTATTGCTGCATCTGCTCTACACTCTATGTATTCATTCATACTTGCTGTACTCATTACTACAGGTATTACACATGCAGCTAGCCAACTATTTACTAAGATGGTGTTTCATCATGGATACCCCATTCCTTCGGTATGTCATTATTATCTAACCACCATGATTTCCGCCATTTGCCTGTATGTCCACCACATACTATAGGGTCATTAGTGCTGCAAACAAAGTCTGGACTATTGTCTGACTTTTTATTGTTTCTATTGTCATACACCATTGACTTACAATATGGACATTTAAGGTCATCCCTATAACTATTTTGTTTTTCCATTTTATCTACTATACCTCCTAACATATCACCAGCAGCTTGTACGCCTGGAGTTATGTCTTCGGTTTCTATACCTACTGCTGATAGTTTTTCTTGTATGGACATGCTATCAAAGTTTTCTTGTGTAAACACAGTAGGCATATCAACCAACTTTTCTATCATACCAAAGTATGCGTCTAGTTGTTGGTCAGACCATTGTGTTTTATCTTGTGGATACTTACGTACCTGTGCGTATTGATTAGCAGAACCAATAATTTTACTTACAGTTTCTGCAGATTCTACACTTGAACACATTTCTGTTACAGTTGATAAAATAAAATCAAGGTTTTGCATTATGCTAATAAATCTGGATTATATCTTCCCAAAAATATTTGATTTGTTTCAGTAACAATTCTAGCAAATTCAAATCCCTTACTATTGTATTTTTTATTGTAATTAGATACACGTGTATATAATTTAGACTTAGTTAAATCATCTAATGTATCTAATACAACCCATTTGTTTGGCTCTGCAGTTAATCTTTCTGCATAGTTTTCTACCAAGAATACTGCTCTATGAGAGCCTCCAGTACCTCTAGCCATAGATTCTGGTAAAGTATCAAATGTTTCTCCTACTTTATATTCCATTGATTACTCTCTTTCCAAACATGATGAATTGAGATTCAGTTCTTATGTTTTTAAATTCATAATCATCATATTTTTTATTCCAAGACTTTACTCTGTGATAGTATTTACCAACCTTTTTTATATATTCAGTTCCTTTTCTATCTAATCCAGTAATGTCTTCAACATCCATAGCTACCCATTTGTTAGGAGTAGCATCTAGTATGTTCTTATATTGCTCTTCAAACAAGTATGCACTTGCTTTTTTTGCTTGCATTGATTCAGGTAATGTATCTAATACCTGTCCTATTGTGTATTGCATTAGTTATCCTCTCCGACAGTACCAACGATACTGTCCATTATTGCTTCCATCTTCTTGATATCTTCAGGAGATGGTTTATTTTCTTTCTTACGCATGTCGACCTTAGTAACTTCTACCTTATCTTCAGGTTCATCTACCTCAGCCCTAGCCTCTTCTTCTGTCTGCTTGCTACCTGTCCATAGCTCAACACCCAGACCAAACCGCATACATGCACGTTTGAAGGCATCTGACTCTGCGTCTTTTAAGTTGCTACCATCATTAAACTTAGAATTACTAAGTTTGAAAGTATCAACATCACCGAAGCCATCGTACTTACCCATACCTTCAATAGCTATGGTACCTTTAGCTCCAACAATTCTTTTCTCTCCATTAAATGTTCCATATACTGGTTCACAAGACCAACTATATTGAACGCCACTATCACGTAATCTTTCAACATAATTAGCATGTGGTACATAATCACCGAACTTACCAGCAGGTGCTTTCTTTACAAGCTCCTTTGGAAATGGAGACAACAGTTTATCGTTATTCATATAACTTCCTTTCAATAATTATATTTTTTCTTTGCGAAAAAAAGAAAAAATATAAGCTATTTAATTACATCTCTAAGCATAGTAACTCCTGGTTCTATAGGTATAAATTTAATTTCATTGTTATTGTTAACAACAAAATAAGGTTTACTACCTACTCCAGCGTATTCAACAGATACTATTCTTGGAGAATTTTCTTTTATATCCATACTATATATAGTATACCTACACTTTATCTAGCTTTACAAGGTATTCAGCAGTTACACCATGCCCTGGTTTACAGAATAATAGCCATTGACATGGTCTACCCATGCTTGCTAACTGTTCCATTGCATAACTGTTATAGCTTTCTGTGCTGCCATTTACCCATAAACGTACGTCATTTACGTACATTGTTGTAGGTGTATGGAAGTGTCCAGCTATAGCATAGTCAAAATCAGGCATTAACTCTCTTGATGCTAATGCTTTCCATCCTAACAGCTTCTTACCAAAGCCATACCATGGGAATCCCGAATGTCCTCTAACGTTATCACCATGCCATACGAAGAATTTGCAGCCTTTACCAAGGTTTGCAATAGCATACCAATGGTCTTCTGTCGTACTGTCTGGTACATGAAATGATATTCTTTTATCTTTTTCATACACCATTTGCATAATTTTACCTAGCATTCTGTCACTATTGCTATCTGGATGATAGTCTTTACGTGCTCTTCCACCAAGTGAACCATGATTACCGATTACCCATGTAACTTCTACTTCTTTAAAATTAGCCAATAGTATGTCAAAAAACTGTGTTAATATCCTTGGTCCATCAATTGTTACTTGTTTGTATAAACTAGCATCAATCAAATGTGATTGACCAGGAAATATAAGCTCTCCTTCTACTATATCACCTGCAACCAATACAGCACACTTGTTTACTGGGTGTGCATTACGTTGCAGATTAGTAAGTTCCACTATCTTATGTGCATATGCTACGACACGTTCTTCCGCTACATCACTGTTATAATCAGGTGTTACTTTAGCTAATTGTATGTCAGATAATATTGCTACTGCTACTTCTTCGTTTTTATTTTTTTTACTTAAAGTAGGAATAGGTATTTTAGGTTTAGCCCATGTAGCTAAATTCATTCTGACTGCATCAAACATTGCTTCAATTAAATCAGCTTTTTTATTTTTAAGCTTATCTACTTGTTTAAGCAATCTAAGATTATCTGCTTTTAGTTCTTGTATTATGATAGATTCAGCTTCTGCAATAAGCTTATCTACTTCTTTACTATTTTTTGCCATGCGTTTCTATCAAGTCCGTAAAATATTTGCGTATTGCTGATTCACTTATTTTTATATCATATTGCTCACGTAATAACCTATGAACTACATATGGTTTTAATTTGTGACCAGATTTAACGCGGTCGATACATCCCTGCCAGAAAGGCATAGCTTCTTCTGTGATTCTATCAAAAGTAGCAGATTTTTTTCCGTTTTCTGCTTCTTTCAATAAGCTTTCTACATCTTTCATACTTTTCATTTTATATTCATTTTTATATATGTCAATGATTTAAATGAATAGCAACGTAAGCTTGAGCCGTAGAGTGTCACAGCGACTAGGTTCTAGGGAGCGAAGACACGATAGGCGGGAGCTGTAGTAGCTATGAATGATGATAGTTTAGGTAGTGTTCACTATAGGTCACTGTTGACATGATGAATAAAATACCTTGTTGCAAACTCTCTTTGCACTCTATTCTACCTAAACTACTTCTTGCGATATCCAAAGGAAAGGAAACTTTGTTGTATTTGCATACAATATCACTTCCTTACTATATCATATTTAATTTTATTGCATGTTCCTTAACTTCTTCTATGTTTTTAAGGTTAATAATTCTGTGTTTAGTAACCATGTCATAACAATATTTGAGTAAATTGTAACCATTTGTAGAACCACTACCACCAAATACATGCATGTCAGATACCCATATTCTTCTAGGTGGCATTGTTGATAACCAATCTAAGGCTGGACCATCTACTACATTACCTGAACCTGTATGTGAATCTAGATAGTCTTCATGTACCCTATGTCCAGCTTTTGCAATAATACGTAAACAACCTGAATTTCCATAGCCATTATACATTGCAATAGTTGCTGCAGGTAACAGCTGCAATATATCAAGTATATCTTTACCATCAAATGACATTGAACCAGATGCATCAATCAAAATAGTACCGCCTAGTACTGTTTGTTTTTGTTTGAATATCTTTTTGTCAATACAAAATCTGTTGATATATTTAGGATTGTAACCAAAATCAGCAGGTCTGTAAGCTCTACCAGCTTTAAGTCTTGCTGTTAGATTAACTGGCAATGGTGGTCTTACTATAGTCATATCACCCCAATAACCCATTTCAGTAGTAGTGCTGTATGTCATTCTTTCAGCTAATGCTCTACGCATACGTTTTTCTAGGTCACCATCACCTATTCCACCTTCTTCTACTGATTCACCATCTTGATTTTCTGATTCACCTTCGCCATCAATATCATCTGATTCAAATATTTCTTGTTCATCTGGTCTATCAAGAAACATATTCAGAATGTCTGATAATGGTTCAGCAAGTTTTTGTACTCGTCTGAACGAAATATTACCAAATCTATAATATCCTTCTACAAGTCTAGTTACATATGCAACTACAACACTTCGAGCATATTTAATATCTGCTCTACGCAATGTAGTAAATTCTGTTTCATTCATTGCATCTGCCATTGCATCTGTAAATACTTTGTATTCACGACCTGGTACTGAATTATAATAACTTTTGTTTTGGTCTGGATTAAGTGATAAAGAATAAGCTGCCAAACCATACATAATCAATTCAGCAATACTACCTTTTTCAATTAGTTGTCTAGTTCTAGCACGAACAAGTTCTTCACATACCATCCAATCAGTTGTACCTAATCCAGCTTCAAATAGTAATTTATTAATACGTACCTCCTCTAGCAAATGTATTGCCTCTGGACGTACACCTGGTTTAAGTTTACCCATAGTTTTAGGTGACCATTTAGCATGACCTAGCTCATGTCTACGTATTTGTCTAGCATGATTAATACCACAGTTTTCGCATTCACGATTCAATGGTACAGTCATTACCTTGTTTAGATTGTCTGTAGTACCATTTAGCTTGTTATCTGGTGTACCATGTACAGTCCATGCCTCACCTGTAACTACTTCTGGGTATGGATATGCCTTACTCACTGGCTGCAAGTGTGATTGCATCTACAAGTTCTTCAGCTTTATCAGCAAATATAAGCTTGCCAGCTTCTTCTTCGCTGAAGCCTTTCTCTTGTAAATCAAAGAACTCACGCCATGCTCTGATAGATATACGTTCCTCAGCATCTTCTACTAGAGAAGTATCATTGATTGTTTGCCACCATTTTTCTGGAAAACCTTCCATGGCTTTTGGATGTATCGTATCAACATGTATCTTGACAGGAAATCTGTCTTTCAATGCTAGTGGTAATGATTCAGGTGGACTGTTTGTAGTAGCAACTACTTGAAAACCATCTTTAGGTTTTACAGTCTCTTTCTTGTCATTATTCAGTGTTAGCATAGCAATATCCTGGTCATCTAGTATTGCATGTAAGAATGTCATAGCGTCTGGTGAAGCATGGTCTATCTCATTGATAACCAAACGACCACCATTTTTCCATGACTGTATTGCAATACCATCATGCCATTCAAACATACCAGTGCTACTAGGTCTGTAAAAACCTTCTAAATTTGCACTAGCAGTATCTTCTGTCATAGTGATTTGATAGATATTATCTATTTCTTTTCCTGCTGATTTACTAAACGCAGTAGGCGTATTAGTTTTAACTGCAGCGTATGTTTTGCCTGTGCCAGGCGGTCCGTACAACAGTATTCTACGAGATTGCCCTAACACAGATTCTACTAAATCCCAACAATTTGTTGACATATTAGCTCCTTTCTGTATTATTTATCTTTTAAAAAGTCCTCTACATCTGATACAGTATTTTTCATTTCTGAATAAACTACATCTGCTGTAAAGTCTTTTAGTTTTTCTTCGTCACTTAATAAGCATACTTGCATGCTCATTGGCTCAAGTAACATCCATTTTTTTATGATATGTTTATCAAGCAAAAATGCCCTAAATGAATGCAACGAATGATAAGTAATATCATCGTCATCAATTTCTTCTAAGATAGCTGGATAACCAGTTACCAGTTCTGCTTTCATAACCATAAGAACTTGCCAAGCTCTATCAATAGCTTCCATAATACTTGATGCATAAATATGAAAACTATATCCTTGTGTGTCATCAAAATGAACAGTAAGTTTATGTTCTTTATCAACATCTGGTAGTTCAAATGCCATTTGCACAACATATTCTTGTTGTTCTTTTGCAGGTACATGTACCAATGCTGATGGTATACCTTTGTTTTTATCCATATGATTCCTTTCTTTACTTTGCGTAAAGAAGTAAAGAAAGGTAGGCATTATTGTGAAAGATTTCAAAACTCTACCTCTCTTACTTCTTTACTTAGTACGTATACAACAGGGCGGTTGTATATGAATTGCTACTTGCGTAGCTTGTAATACACAAGTTTAACCTATGTACTACAAGCTACCTACAGACACTACATTTGTAGCATATGGTCTATACAAGCTAGCTGTAGGTAGCAAATTTTAGTATTCCCCAAATCGTGCTGGTATTACAAATTCGTAGTTACATTGGTCGCAGCATACACCAACTGATATTGGTTCTGCATTGTTAGGCCAACCTTGAAATTGACCATCACAAATCCAACAAGTATAACTATTCACTTGCCCAATCTTTCTCATATGAAAAATGTTGTCTTTTACTTAAGTTGCAATTACAGATGTTTCTATAAATTAAATAATTAAATTCATCTGTTTTTAATCTTGCAATTATTTTTCTTATGTCATCGATATTTGTTAAATGTTTACAAACCTCTACATCATTATCTAATAAAGTTTTGACTGTATTAAATTTATTCATCTGCCCATCTAGATTTAGTAAATATAGCTGCTCTATGACTAAAAAAAGTAAATTTGTCATTGTTATCAGCTAACATAGCTAGTAAATCTATTTGACTTACAGCTTCGTCTTTAGTTACATCTGACTCGAAATAGAAATCAACAGTTAAACAGTTCTCATCTTTTTTACCTGTTTGGTCAACCATTTCATAGACGTCATGTTTTTGCATTATTCCTCCTCTGGTGTTTGTATTACAGTTTTAACTAAAGGTATTATGGCTTTTATTTCTTGTTCGCCATCTTCGTTTGTTACGATTACTGGATAGAAAGAAAAACGTTTTTCTAATTCAGCTATCAGAACAATACCATCAGCTTCATTTACTGATAAATCACTCATGTAAATCACCTGGTATTCCTTCCTGCATATATTTAGTTTGCGCTTTAACTAGGTATTCATCTAGCATAGTTATTTGTTTTTCTATAGCGTCCAATCGTGTTCTTGTTTCTACTACAAACTTTGATAATTCCTCAAATGCGTTTTCTACATTTTGTAATGTATCAACTAAATTTTTCATCTCGCCCATGTTTACTCCCAAACCTGTGGCAAAATTTTCTGATATTCTTCAGCTTGTAATTGTAATGGCGTCTTTGGTGGTTCTTTATCTAATCTAGCTTGTAAATCATATACAAATTTCGCAAACAGAATTGTAAGAAATCCTACGCCAATTGTTGCATATTCCATAGTTTATCCTTTCGTATTGTATATACTGTCGTCCGAAAAACGACAGTATATACATAAATTATAATACTAATTAATAACTAATCAATAGTGTTGTCACTATCGTATTCGTCATTCATAGCATCGCCATCTGCCATCTCTTCAACTTCTGGGTCACTAACGTTCCCAGCGTTGACGAAAGCATTTTCTTTGGCTTTCTTTTCGATATATGTTTCTGATTGTCGATGCAAGTCCAAGACTGCTTCGATATCAAGATACAATGGTAGCGTTTGTAACGTACCATTGATATATCGTTGGACAAATGTCCTTTGATTCCACTCGGTGAGTGTTTCGCCAGTTATACCACATACAACTGGATTCATTGGTTTAGCCATAAGTAATCACATTTCCTTTCTATATAGCTAATATATCTATGACTTTCATAGATATAAGTATGTTCTCCGATAAAGAACATACTTATATATAAAGTCATTATCCACCTAACCATTGCTTATATTTTCCTAGCTTGATGCTATTGATTAACCAAAGCTCGCTATATACTTGATATAGACTACTTCTGGATTCAATAGCACAAGCAATAGGAATCCATATCCAATAATAAAACCAAGTGGATTGAATATAATTTTTCATATTTTTAATTCCATTTGATTTACCTTTTCTAGCTTGGCTTTAGCCCTAGCTATATAGGTACGACTATTTCTATGAGCTTCATAGATAGAAATACGACCACGATTATATATACAATCTTGGTGTATGAAGGCAGGCCAATAATATATCGCACCAGTCTTGGAACGCCCTTGGACCTGAGCTCTATCTTCTTTATCTACTGGCTCGTGACATAAGCCACAGTCGATAGTTTCTTTATAATCAACAGTATTCATAATATATCTCCTTTGTAGCGGAAGCATCTATGCTTTCCCGAAAAAAGCATAGTGCGGAGCCCAGAAGGTATAGATATATTGAAACTGTTGATATGAAACTAGACTCGGCTTGGTCACGCCAGTATTAAAGATAGACACAGGTCTGGCGTTCTACTGGTCAGAGAGTATTGTGCCTGATTAACACAAGATACTGCGTATCTATATATAGTATCCATAAGCTAGTAAAGGTATATCAATTAACTACATATAGTGGTATTTAATGTAAAGGATACTATATCTGGTAGGTATATTTATGTAACTGGCTGTACCTAATAGGTAAGTATCTAGATATGTATAGGCATACTATATATAGTGTATGTACAGACAGTTATTTGACCTACCAGTGTTAATCTACAGTCCCAATACATATACAGTATGTATAAAAAAATATGCTGGTAATCCAGAATACAGTAGGTGGCTACAGTCTTTTTGGGCAGTAGCGGGCATTAGTAGATGTTGTGTTTTATTCAATAATTTTGTCTACCCTTGAGTACTTAGTTTGTCTTTCTAGTGTATCGTTCTACCGATTCTAAGCTTTCTGCCTCCCGATGGCACCTTTACTTGTAGTAAATTACTCCTATTGAATGTTTGTAATTGTGGTTATGTTACCATATAATTAGCACTACGCAAACATCTACAGAAAGTTAGTTAAATGAGCAAAAATGTTGTATGTATAGCTAAAGGATGTAGGAAGCGTCTGACAGGCAAACAGAGAAAATTTTGTTCTCCTACTTGCCAGAAAAGACAATTCGCATCTGACAAGCGACATAACGACAAGGTTACCAAACCAATTAACAGGGAACTAAAATCTGATGATGGCGACTACGCTAGTGTACGGAGAGGTCAGTATTACCAATCTTTTGTAAGTGAGGGCTATGCAGACTTACTAGCTAATGGAGACATTAGTGTAGCTGAGGTAGCTCTTCTCCTTGATACTAGCTCGGCTACAGTCTCCAGGATGTCAGCAGCCTATAAAGTAGATGTCAGGAACTCCCTTGCTGCCGAAGACTGGCAAGTATCCAAAGAAGCAAAAAGGAACCTTAGAAATTTTTCTAGCTTTCGCGAAAAATATTTTCGTACAGAACAAGGGCAGAAGTATGAAACCGCGGACTTTCATAAGAACTGGATAAGTAACATAATAGAATCTATAGATAATGGAAAAGAACTGTTGATACTTAGCCCACCTAGACATGGTAAAACAGAACTGCTTATACATTTTGCTGTGTATCAAATATGCAAAAATCCAAATATAAGAATTATGTGGGTAGGTGGTAACGAGGATATAGCAAAAAATGCTCTATCTGCTGTACTAGACGTATTAGATACTAATGAAGAACTACGTGATGCATACTGTCCACCTGGTACAAACTTTAAACCTGATAACAGGTCAGGTAAGAACTGGAGTCAAAATCAATTTACTGTAGGCACTAGAACAGTAGCAGGTATTAAATCACCGACAATGGTTGCTGTAGGTAAGGGTGGTAAGATATTATCACGTGACTGTGATTTAATTATTGCTGATGACATTGAAGACCATCAAACAACTATGCAACCTGGTGCAAGAGAGTCAACAAGACAATGGTGGACAACTACATTATCAAGTCGTAAAGAAGAACATACAGCTGTAGTTGTTATTGGTAGTAGGCAACATCCTGATGATTTATATCACCACTTGCTTGATAGTGATAACTTTACATCAATAGTAGAAACAGCACATAGATTAGATTGTGATTTACCAGAACATACACCAGAAGAACATGTTGATTGTGTTCTATGGCCAACAAAAAGAAGTTTTGATTGGTTGATGTCTAGAGCTAGGTCAGCATCATCTACAGGTGGTAGGCAAATATTTGAAATGGTTTATTACAACCAGACTTATGTAGAAGGTACACAAATTTTTACTATGAATATTATTGACCAGTGTATGCGACCTGATTTAATTATGGGTGAACACTACCATAACTTACATTTAGTTGCTGGACTTGACCCTGCATCATCTGGTTTTCAAGCATCTGTATTATGGGGTATAGATGCATATAGAGGCGAGTTATACCTTATAGATTTAGAAAATCGTAAAGGTGGAGGTATTAGAGCTGCATTAGACCAAATGTCTGATTGGTTACACCATTATGACTGTAGACATTGGATAGTAGAAGAAAATGGTTTCCAATCTGCCATAAGGCTAGATGAATCAATAAAAGAGTTTACATTACGTAATGGTATACAAGTACAAGGTCATTTGACTGGTAAAAACAAACATGACCCTCTATATGGTGTAGGTGCAATGGCAGACTTGTTTGAAAATAGAAAAATACATTTACCTACAGGAGATTCAGAAAGTAGTGCTAAAATACAAAAATACAGGCAACAGTTGTTATACTTTGATGGTAAACCTGTTTCTAAAAGAAACAAGGAAAAAACAGATATAGTGATGGCAAGTTGGTTTCCTATGAAAGTTTTTAGACGTATGCAAAAAGAACGTCTTGCAGACATAGGAACTGATTATACACCTAGTTACGGAGATTATAAGATTACAGATATGAATGAAGCACCATGGCAATAGAATCAATCGGTAAAAAAAATTACAATGAAATAATTGATAGTGCAGCAGAACTTACAAGTGGTCAAGCAGTACAACAAAGACAAGCACAAAAATCTAGAATTAAAGCAATTTTAAATGGTGGAGTAGAAGGTCTGACTGCATTACTAGGCAATAGTATGGATGCAGGAGACGCTGATTTATTACCTGCTCCTAATTTATTACAATCAGGTATAGATAGACTTGCACAAAAAATATCAGGTGTACCTCAAGTACGAGTAGATATTGCTAATGGTAATGAATCAGAAAGAGCAAAGTTTCAAGCAGAAAAACTAGAACGTATTGTTACTGCTTATGATGATAAACAAAATTTATCACATCAATTATCACAAGCATCTAGATGGATACCTGGTTATGGATATTGTGCATGGGTTATTACAACAAAAATGGATGAAAATGGTTTTGTATATCCATCTGCAGAACTAAGAGACCCTTATGATACATATCCTGGAAACTATGGTCCAGACCAACAACCTAAAGAAATGGCTGTTATAAGAAGAATACCTAGATATAAACTTGCACAAATTTATCCAGAGTTTGCAAAAGAGATATTAGCAACAGATGATGATGATTTAGATAATGTAGACTATACACCTGTGCCTTCACAGTTTTTAAACTATGATTCTGGTAGTTCTAATGATTGGGAAGATAATGTTAGAGCAGGAGTAAGAGTTGTTGAATATTATGACCTAGGTGGTACTTATGTAGTATTTCCAGAAAAAAGATTAATTTTAGATTTTATACCAAACGCATTATCAACTGTTCCTTTTGTTTTTATGAAAAGAGTATCTTTTGACCAACTAAAAGGTCAATATGACCATGTTATTGGTTTGATGGGTATGATGGCAAAAATAAATATTATGTCAGCTATAGCCATGGAAGATGCTGTTTTTACAGAAACAAACATTTCTGGTGAAATAGAGTCAGGACAATATAGAAAAGGTAGATTTGCTGTAAACTATTTAAGTCCTGGTACACAAGTATCTAAACCACAAAACAATATGCCTTATCAGTTGTTTCAACAAATTGATAGATTAGAACGACAATTAAGACTTGTTGGTGGTTATCCAGTAACTGATGACGCACAGTCACCAAATTCATTCGTAACAGGTGCAGGGCTGCAAGAATTAAATGGTGCAATGTCATTAATGATTAATGAATACAGAGAAATTATTAAAAAAGGTATTCAACAAATGGATTCTAAAAGATTAGAAATGGACATGATTATTGCTATGAGTACTGACGTAACTAAGAAACCTATACGTGGTTATCTTAACGGTGCTGCATTTTCTGAAAACTATCAACCTTTAAAAGATATTGGAGGAGATACTGTAACAAGACGTATATACGGAGTCATGGCTGGTTTTGATGAACCACAAAAAATTGTTACAGGATTGCAATTATTACAAGCTGGTGTTATTGATACAGAAACTTTACAAGATAATATTGATGGTTTAGAGAATATACAGAAAGTACAAGAGAGAATTAGGAAAGGTAAAGCCGAAGGTGTTTTATTTGATTCAATACTTGCTAGGTCAGCACAAGGTGACCCAGCTGCTACAATGGCTGCTATAGCAATATACGAACAACCTAATTCTATTACAGAAGTAATGAAACAATTTTACACTCCTGAAGAACCAGGAATGACACCTGAACAAGAAGCTTTGATAGCGCAACAAGCATTAGGTGGTCAGGGCCTACCACCACAGGCCCAACCACCTACTATTGCACAAGCATTTGGAATGGGATAATGGAAGATTACGTACAAAATGAATTTTGGGACATGATATACAATGAGTATGGTGTACAAGATGAATTTGATGTTTTATCAGAAAAAGTAGAAAATATTATATACCCAGCAGAAGGCATAATTATTTTTATAACAAAAGAATTTTATGATAGGGGAAATGATGGCTACTTATAATCGTGGTAGAGGTGGATATAGAAAACCAAAAGCTAAAACATCTAATGCAGTTTCTGGTCCAGGAGCATTGAGTCAAAGAACAGATGGCAATCCTACAGCACCTGTAGCTGCACGTGGTGGAGATTATGGTTCTAGAAAAAAATTAGAAGACCAAGTTTCTGCTGGAGGTGGTTTACCTAAAGCAACACCACCGCCAATGGTAGCTCCTAATGTGTTTGCACCTACAGAAAATCCTACTGAACCTATTACAGCTGGTGTACCTACTGGTCCTGGAGATATGCCAATGGTTGTATCTGACAATACAGATTTAATATTACAGGCTCTTTATCAAACAAACCCATCACCAATAATTTTGGAGTTAATAAATAACAGGAACGTATAATGTTGTTTCCTGATTATTTTGCAGAACAAGATAAAGAAAAAGCATATAAAAAAGCTTTAAGTCAAGTTAATAATTACAAACTTGCATTTCAACAAAATCCAGAATTAGTAAACAATATACAACAAATAGCAGAACAATATCCTGCTTTACCTACAGATGTAGTTGTTGCTATGGGTATAAATAATATAAATCCTAATTTTGAAGCTGTAGGTGAGATAGAAGATGAACTTGTTAAAAATAAAATAAGAAAAGAAGCAGAGCTTTGGACTGAGTTATACGAAAAATATCAACCAGAAAACTTAGAACAAAATATGAAAATGACAATATGGGATATGGCTACTGCTGGTTTTGCTCCAGGTGGTGTAAAACCTTTTGGTGTGCAATATGGTGTTTGGATTTTTGCTGGGTTAGACGCATTATTCCAAACATTTAGTCTTGGTGGCTCTGGAAAGTATTCTGTACTAGCACCAATTAATGCTTTAGTGCCTGGACAAATAGCTACAGTAGGTCGGTCACAAGCATATGCAAGAGATTTAAGACAATTCGATAAATTAATACAAGATGGCTACACACCACAACAAGCACAAGATAGGTTGCAAGTAGATGTTAGTTGGACAGAAGTAGAAAATATTGGTAAAGATACAAACCTAATAGAAGATTTTAAAAAACATATTGATATTATTAAAGAAGCTCACAAAATGGGAGGAGAACCATTACTTGCAAACATGTTTAGACAAGTATTAGCAGGTAAACCAGTCAATTTTGATAGAGGTACAAAGGTTACAATAGAATCTGTTGATGCTACAAAAACTCCAATATACAGAGATTTAATAGAAGAATATGGATATTCAGAAGAAGAAGCTAAAAAGTTTATATATAACAATATTGGAACACCAATAAAACAATTTGATACAAATGGCAATATACATTACACATCTTCATATAATCCAAATAAAATTAATTTTTATGCAGGTAGAAATAAACAAAGATATTTTTTTGCTGGTCAAACTAATCAAGATTATTACCGACCTGATTGGGCAAAATCAAATGAATTACTTGAATACTCGCCAGGAAAAGTAGTAGCAGCAGATATTTATGCACCTGGTACTGTTGCGTTTAATACTTTATCTGGAACATTAGATGCTGTAAATCAAATAATTCCAGAGCTTGTTGGTGGTAAAGGCCTAAAAGGTTTACGTAATTTAAGAAAAGGTTTTAGAGGTATAAACAAAGCATTTGAAGCTTCAGAATTAGGTATAGTAAAACAAACTGGTAAATCAGTAAAAATTAATCCTAGAGCTATTGCAGATGATGTTGTTGAAACTACTGCTAAAGAAGCTGATGCATTAACAGGAACAGGTAATTTTGACAATCTTGTTGACTATACAACAAATACACTTAAAAAACATAATACAGATATTGTTGCAAATAGAAAACAAACTAAAAAAGCTGCTAAAAAATTAAAAAAAGAATATACATTATTTGGTAGAGTTCCAAGATTTTTTCAAGTAACTAAAGATGAAATACTTAATCAAGGACAAATGCAAGGATTTTTTAATGCTTTAGCAAAAACAGATGAATCAGTTGAATTTGCAGTAGCAACAAATAATAAACTTAAAAATTTACATCCATTAGTTATTGAAGAAATAATAAAAGAAACTAACCCTGCAAAAATACAAAAAATATTTAGTGACATGATGGATGAAGGATATGTTGTTAAAGCTACAACTGAAAATAACTTAACATCAGATTTACTACAAACATTAGATACAGTATCAGATGGGTTGTTACCTGTTAAAGGTTCTTTTACTTTATCTAAATTATCTAGAAATCTTGCAGAAACAGGTAGTAGGTTGCAGAAAAAAGGAACAATATCATCAAGAGCATTAGGAAGAGTTGCATCTACATTTGGTAATGAAAATGCTAGTTATAGAAGTTTTGGCAATATGGTTGGTCAAAATCTTAAAAAACTAAGACAAGTAAAACCTATAAATAAAAATGACACAATTATTGATAGAACAACTGCTGCTGGTGAAATGATTAAAAAACAAAAGTTAATTGATGACTTAGACCCAACATATGGCAAATTAGAATTTGAAAAGTATCTTGGTTTTAGTTCAGCATTTAATGCATCATACAATCCAGCATATAGAAAAATGCTTGGTATGGTACCTTATTTAGGTATATCATTAAATAATTTTGCAAGTGGATATAAACAATTAGGAGCACATTTGCAAATAGTAGGACATGATATGGAAACAGCATCTAAACAACTACAAAAGTTTAGAAAATTAGATTTTTCAAATAAAGGTTCTATAAGAGATTTTGCATATGACCAAATGAAAGTTGATTTAGATTTAGTAAAGGCAAAAGAAAAAGATGGAGAAGTATTAGCACAAATTGTAGAACAAACATTTGAAGGTCTTAAAAAATCTAAAATTTATGCTTTAGCTAAAAATAAAGAAACATTACCTACAGTTGGTTCTAGAGGTACTGTTGTTACTTTAAGAAATCCTAAAGATGGAAAAGCTGTAAATATAGAACATGTTACTGCACATTTGTTTAGTGAAATGTCAGATGATGTAGTGCCTTTACTTGACTATAAAGCTTTAAACAGAGCTATGGGTAAAGTATTTCGTGCAGATGCATCTGAAGAAGCATTAACTGGAGCTGCAGGATTTGTATATGATGCGAAACAATATGCTAAATTCAAATTTGGTGCTATAGATGATAATCCATTTGAAAATGGAATTATTAATACTAAAAAATTAACTGATGATACATTTTCTAAATTAGCAAATTATTACACAAGAAATGTATTTAAACCTATGGTTTTATTACGAGCAGCATTTTTCACACGTGTATTTATGGAAGAACAAGCACGTATTGCTATGAAAGGTTTAGATGGTTTATATAATCATCCATTTAGATATATACAATGGTTATCAGCACATAATCCAAAAGACCCATGGTTTTTAAGTTTAAGAAAATTACCTGGTATAAAAAAAGCAAATGCAGATGGTGTAGAGCTATTGTCATCACAGGAAGCTATGAAAGCTGCTCAACAAACATTTCTTAGTAGTGATTTTTTAGGAAAAGTTAAATATAACAGAGATGCAAAAGGACTTGAATACTATGCAGAAACAAAAGCAGATTTAGCAAACAATTTACCTAAATACGTATCTGGTGCTTTTACAGAATTAATTATGTTACGTAATGATGAAATATCAAGACAAGTAGCAAAATTAAGATACGGTAGTGATGAATTAAAAACTTGGATAAATAGTGATGCTGGTTTTAAAGCAAGACGTAATTTATATGATTATGGTGGTCAAGATTATAAAAAAATACTTGATGATGCAGATTTTATTGACCAGTATTTACAATCAATAGAAGCAAGAATAAGAATTAAAACTGGTGGTAATGTTGTTAAAGGTAAAGATTATAGAAAAATACCTAACTCACAGGAATATAGATACAATATAACATCTTCTGATAATGGTAATGCAAATCTTAGATATGCAATAGCAGAAGGTAGATTGTTTGCTGATGATTTTGATATTACTAATGCAGCAAAAGCAACTAAAAAAGATTATTTAGATTTTTCTGAAAATCCTGAAGAAACAATAAAATTCTTTAAAAAACGTGCAGTAACAGATAGATTAAGCAAATATCTTGATTCAGATGGTTTAGATTTAGATGTAGGAGCAGTTAAGTTTCCTGAAGATATAAATGATAAAAATATATTAGATGGATTAGATAATGCATTTGATTTTGTATTTGAACATTTAATGACAAAACCAATAGGTTATTTAAATAGGTCAACAGCTTTCAAACAATTTAGATGGCAGTTTATTGGTAATAGATTTAAAAATTTAGATAAAGGTTTACGTAAAAAATACATTAAAGAAGCTATAGATGCTGCAGTACCTAAATCTGTAATTGATGAATTAAAAGGTTTAGATGCATTGTATCCATCAGGAAAAATAAAAGATTTTACATTATTTGATAATCAATCAAAAGCTTTTGGTTTATCTGGTGTACAACAACTTTTGTATGATACAACGCAAAGACATGCATTATCAGATAAAGTTGCAAATATATTCCCATTTGCTGAAGTATGGTTTGAAGTCTTTCAGACATGGGGAAAAATACTAGCAGAAAATCCAGCAGCTGTAAGACAAGGTCATGTTGTAATTAGAGGATTAGGTGGAGCTGACTCATTAGGTTCTAGTTCTGATGATGGATTCTTTTCACCAGCACCAGGTAATCCTGATGAAGAAAAGTTTATTTACCCATTTGGTGGATTCTTAACAGATTCTATATTTGGTGATGATTCAGATGTGCGTATATCTCCAAGAGGTTATGTAACAGGTATTAACTTATTAGGACAAGGTTTTGTTCCTGGACCAAACCCAGTAGTAGCTTTTGCAGTAAACAAAGTATTACCTGATAATGATATTGGAGATGAAATACGTGAAACATTATTTGGTACATTTCCACCAGCAGAAAAAATTACAGATTTAGTTGACCCAACACAACAAGTATCTGCATCTTATAGAAAATTATTTGCTTGGGTACAAAAAACAAAAGAATTTGAACAAATAGATGATAGTTCTAGCGAATCAGAAAAAGCTAGAGCTAATGCAACTATTGATATATTTAGATATGGTATGGCTGCAGGACAACATAATAAATTATATGATGCTGGTAAATTAGATAAACATTTAGATAAATTATTTCCAGGACAATGGAGTCCAGATACTATTACTAAAAGACAAATAGCTGATGCATATTTAGAATACTCAAAACTTGCATCTGGTAGATTATTTGGATATCAATTTATTACACAATTTTTTGGTCCTACAGGATTTCAACCACAATTTTTTATAAAAGATGATGTAGGTAATCTTTGGGGTGAATCTGTTTTATATCAGGAATATATCAGAATAAGAGATAAAAATGATGGAGAACCAGTAGCAACATATAATGAGTTCTTACAATTGTATGGTTTTGAACATCCTTGGATAACTGTTCGTGATGTAGAAACAGAAGGTCCTAGAGAACCTTATACACGTGCATCAGAAAAATGGAAAAGAGAAAATTTAGATATTTATGAAATATTACCTAAAGGCACTGCATATTATTTAAATGTAGACAATCCATTTGATGAAAGGTCATTTAGCGATATTGTACGAGGTAAACAACAAATGACACCTAAACAAGCACAAGAATCAATTAATGACACTATTGGATATTTAAGATACAAAACATTTTCAGAAAATGTAGAAGAATTAGAACTGCCAAAAGTACAAGAAGATATATTAAAAAGAACATATAAAAACGAATTAGTTGAAAATTTACCTGGTTATTTAAGAGACCCAGATGGTACTTTAACATCAACATCAAGTCTTGAAAAATATGAAGAAATGAAACGTGTATGGATTAACAAAACAGAAACTGGTTATAGTGTTAATCCTATACTAGCTGACCAAGAAGCTGCACAAGGATTAGCTGTATTTCAACCATTTTGGGATGAAGCAGAAAGATTGTCTAAAATTTATAGCCCAAGTAAAAATCCAGATTGGTGGTTATCATCAACTACACCAGAAGCTAGAACTATGCGTGTTTGGATATATAACAAAGCAAATCAAATAATACAAGAATATCCAGAGTTTTATAATGTATGGCAAGGTGTTATGTTAAAGTTATATAGAGATGACTACGAATATTTAGATTATATTTCAGAAAGTTAAAATGGAGCAATATAAAGATTTAATTAGAAAATATGCATCACAACTAGGTATTGAGCTTACAGGTGATTTTAATGTTGTTACAGTAGTCAATAATTTACCAACACAATTTTTTGATGATGATAGAAAACAAAGACTTAAAGATGCTATAAGTGACCAAGATTTTGCAACATTTTCTGATATATTTGTAGCACCTTTAAATGTTGAAGAGGATGATGCACCTAAATCACAAACTGAAGACTATATAATAAAAGTAGCACAAGATTTAGGTATATCAGGAGATATAGAGCAATTAGCACAAGACTTAGCATCACTTGGTGGTGATGGTGTTGGTTTAAGATTACAACCAGATACAGGTAAATTAGCACCTGATGAATCATATTTTGGCGTATCTACAGACGATATAATTTCTAGGCTTGCAACTCCTAATGAAATAAAACAATTTCAAGATTATTTAATACAATCAGGAGTATTTCCAAAAGGATATTTTGCAGGAACTGAAGGTCAATATAGCGAAAAATTAAGAACTGCAATAGTTGATGTTATGAATTTTATTGATGGAAATATAAATTTAACTCCTGATGTAGTTGCAGATATTAGAAAAGAAACTCCTGTATATTTTTCATCTGTACAACAAGATAATCAAGATTTAAGTTTTGAAAGAAATTTATTTAATTATGGTTTAAAAGAGTTTATACGTATTGATGAAGCTGAAAAAAAATTTGAAGAAAGTCAAAATGCTAAAAATAGAGCAAGAAGTTTTATACCTCCTGCTGATTCAGAACTAGAAGATTTTACAGAAGCATATTTCTATGCAAAATTAGGTAGAAAACCTACCACTCAAGAATTAGATACTTGGTCTACTAATCTTGCAAAAAGTTATTCAACAGCTTTTGCGGAGTCAGAAGCAGCACTAGCAGCGTTTGATGACCAAGCATATGCACAAGGTTTAGTTCCACAAGACTCAATGTCAAATACAAATTTAGATTTATCACAATTTCGTAGTGGAAGAACACAAGCAGGTATATTTGATGAAAACTTCGAAACAGCTTTTGAATCAGAAATAGATGAGTTTGAAGCAGGAGAACGTAAGAAATCTTATCAAAATCAATTATTACAGATTATGTTTGGAGGTACATAATGGCTGAAGAAGAAAAAAAAGAAGAGGTTGTTGAACCTGAAAAATTAAAATATAAAGAAGTAGTTAAAAAATCTTATGCAGGTATTAAATTTATGATGGATAGTTTTTAATGAGATATGAAATAAAAGGTCCAGATGGTTCTGGAATTATATATATAGAAGATACAAAAGAATATAAGATAATTGTAGATGCTGGTGATGCTATCTATGTTTTTGATACACCTGAAAGTGCAAAATTATCTGATTTAACTAACTTTCCTGGTTTTTCACAAGATATAAAAATAACTGAAAAAGAAGCAAGAGATGATATGGAAAGTCAAGGTATCTTGGTAAAAACTAATAATCAAGAATTTTTAAGTGGTTTTTATAAAAATGATAGATTAATCAGTATTCCTAGAAACATTAGTAATATTGATTTATTTATAGATAATGATGCAGCAGATATAATTGTTGGTTTTGAAGAGTCTGTTGCAAGTCTTAAAAGCGATGCACCATGGTGGAATAGTAAAAGATATGTTGATGAATTAAATAAATATGTTTTATTAGCTGATGGTAATGTTGCAGTAGCATATGAAAATTTTAAAAATAGTGATGCTTATGGTCAAATTATATCTAGTTTAGGTTTTACTCAATCACAAATAGATTCTTATGATATAAAACGAACAGACCCATTACAATACGAACGTAACTATTTAGATTACATTGATATTATAAATGCTACTATTCAAAGAAATGGTGGAGAAGTGCCTGTTGAAGCTGTTAAATACATGGCTAGACAATGGGCTAATGGCCTTTGGACACAAACAAAAACTGTAAATCAAATTAATGCAGTATTAGATGATTTTTCACCTTATAAAATAGATACAGGATTATTAAGTGTTTTAGATGGTAAATCTGTAACACAGGTAACAACTAACGAAGATAAAGTGCAAGAACTTTTAAATAAATATTTACCTAAATCACAACATGGAACAATAAATATTTCTGAGGAAGCAGGTAAATTACGTAATATTGGTAACTATGAGCAGCAATTTATTAAAGATTTAAAAGAAAAAAGGTTTGCAACCTATCAAATGTACGATATAGATATACCCTGGCAGAACATTTTATTAGCTAAAAAACAAGCTATTAAGAATATTTGGGGTATAGAAGTTGATGATAGTGATGAAGCATTAGATTATATAATAAGACAAAATGATACATCTACAGAAAATGGATATTTAAGACAAGAAGGATTGAATAGAGATATACCTAAAGTAGTAAATGAGTTAAATCAAGCTATGATGTCTCAATTTGGCACAGGTATAATACAAGCTACACAATATGTGGAGGGATAATGGTTAGAGTTTATCGTAAAGATTTAGGTTTTGGACAGGGAACAGATGGTCAAAACTATTACGAAGTATCAGAAGAACGTGCTAGAGAACTTGAAGCAGTAGGATATTCTCGTAACCCTGCAGAAGCTGATGTTGGTAGAGCAGACCCTGGTGGTTCTATATTTACAGGTACTGATAGTGCAGATTTTTATGCAGACTCATCAAGTACAGCTGCTCCAAATGTTGATTTTGGATATCAAAAAGGTTTAGAAAAAGCAAGTGCTTTATATTCTTTTTTATCTCCTAATTTACTAGAAACATTTGCACAATCATGGGCTAAATACGGAGATGCTAACATTGCTATGGGTGCAGTTCGTAAATCTAATACCTGGAAGCAAGAGTTTGGATATTTGCAAAGAACTGATGGTACATTAATTATGTCTGAGATAGATGCATTAGCAACTATAGCAACTTATAAAAGCACATTAGCTGAAGTAGGAATTACTGATTTTAATGCATTTGAAAAACAATTTGAAAATTTAATAGCAAATGAAGTATCAGGATTAGAATTTCAACAAAGAATTGATACTGTTTACGAAGGTGTCTCTAATCAAATACCAGAAGTAGAAAGATTGTTTAGAGATAGATTTAATATTAGTCTAGATGCACCTACTATTTTTGGTGCTTTAATTAATCCAGATATACAAGATAAAGTTTTAGCAGGAGATATAGCTACATTACAATTACAAGCACAGGCATCATCTAGAGGTTTTAGTACTACATTTGCTAGATTTGATGAATTACGTAAACAAGGTTTAAATGTTCAAGAAGCATCAAGTTTATATGAATCTGCACAAGATATTATGTCATCTGCTAGAGGAGTAGGTAGACAAATAGACCTTGCAGCATTAGAAGATGCAGCTATTGGAGATATAGAATCAAGAAAAGAAATAGCTAGAGCTGCAGATGAATTACAATCAGAAAGTTCTTTTATTACTGGCTCTAGACAAAAAGGTGACAGGGTTATTGGATTAACCGAAAGATAGTGTATAATAGTTTTGTGCGTTGCTAAGTCCGCCTAAATAGACTTACAAATCGGCTTTCAGGCCTACGTTGGAAGCTTGTATTAAATACGTAGAGTAATGGACTTATAGCTTTAAGCTACCAGAGTATAAGTCAAGTGGTAAGGTAGCACCGCGGCAAGATGCCTATGGTCTTGTCTGATTGGTAAACACATAGAGGAGGTACTAAATGGAAAATGAATTTGATGCAACTGAATCTTCAGGTGCAAAACAAATGAGAGAAACTATCGAACGTAAAGATAAAGAAGTTAAAGAGCTTGAAGCTAAACTTGCTTCTTATCAAGAGAAAGAACTTAATCAAGTTTTTGAGGAAGTCGGTCTTGATGTTCAAAAAGGTTTCGGTAAGGCGTTGAAACAAGTGTATGATGGACCAATTGAAAAAGAGTCTATCGCTAAGTTTGCTAAAGATGAGTATGGTTTTGAGCCAAAAGGAGTTGTTGAGGATACACCACAACCTGAACAAGAACCTGTAATTCAAGATGATGCTAGAGCTAGAGTAGCTGCACTTGATGCAAATTCACAATCAGAAGTGCCAACCGATGTAATGGACCAACTGCAAAAGATAGTTGCAAGCGGAGACCCAAAAGCAAGTATCAGAGCAAAGTTATCATTACTCGACCAAGAAGAAAAAAAGTAATAATTTAATACAAGATAATAACGGAGGTAGATTATGGGAGCAATTTCGCTTACCAATAACTCAATTTATGCCCAGAATATTAATAACTTTTCTGGGGAGCTATTCCGTGTTGGTGGTCAAAGAACACCTTTCTTATCTGCAACAGGTGGATTAAATGGAGGTAAAGTAATTAACTCTACTTTTTTCCAAATCCAAGCTGCTGATAACGCAACTGTTTCTTCTGAGCCTACAAAAGGTCAAGAAGGTGCACAACCTACTGAATATTTAGGTAGAGACAGAGTTGCATTTACAGGAACTACGCAGGTATTTCACAAAGGTGTCAAGATGACTTACACAGCTATGGCGTCATATGGAAATCAAAATCCATTTGATTTGTCTGCAAATATTGCAAACTCATCTGATGGTGATGGAACAACTACAGCTGGTGATAAACTAGCTTTTAGTGATGGTAATCCTATTGTTGATGAATTTGCAGAGCAAATGGCATTAGCAATGGAAAAAGTAGCAAGAGAAGTAGAATGGTTCGCATTTAACGGAACATTCGCAGACGGTGCAAATACTACTCCTGGTTCAGGAACTAGAGAAATGCGTGGTCTTGCAGAATACTTAGCTCTTAATGCTAATGCAAACAACTCAGCTGCAGCTGGTGGTATCAATGGTAACATTTACTATAACGATACATCAGGTGATGGTTCTGGAACTGACCAAAAATTACATTATGATACAATTGCTGGTGCTTTAAAGAGGCTTTATGATGCTTCTGCACCTATGCAAAATCCTGTACTTTTAGTTAGTCCACAACAATTGTTAGACCTTAACAAAGAACTAACAGTTGATGGAGCTATTTCAGGAGCATTAACTGCTGCTGTCTTACCACGTGATAGAAATGTTGCTGGTATAGACATTGATACAGTTGTAACACCATTTGGTTCAATTGGAATGATGGTCATTGACCCTAACATAATGCCAGCCAACAAAGCATTTATTGTTGACTTTGCATTCGTACAACCAGTATTTACCAATATCCCAGGATTTGGAACTGTGTTCGTACGTGACATTGACCAAGATGACCACGCAAGAGTAGCAAAAGCAATCTACATGGAAATGGGATACGACTTCGGTCCTCCTTCATACCACTGTATGATTAATGATGTTGCTTAATAGGTAAATATTTAGCAGAAACTTTGGGGGAGTAGCAATACCTCCTCAAAGTTCTGCTATAGTTAGGAAAATATGAGTAAAGCAATAGCAAAAACAGCAACAATAGCAAGTGGTGAAACAACATCAGATGTAGTAGATACATTAGGATTAGCAATAGCAGGTATTAAATTTCCTGCAGCATTTACAGGTTCAACAGTTTCTGTACAATTTAGTCTTGATGGCACAAACTTTTATGATGTAAAAACATCTGCAGCTGGTGCATTAACATTTAGTAAATCAGTTGATGATTGGACTGTATTAGACCCATATACACATGCTTATTCAGTAGGTGGATACGTTAAATTAGTATCTGCTAGTTCTGAAGGTGCTGAAAGAAAAATAGATTTAATATTAGTTAGTTTATAGGTTTACTATGAGCACAACTGTAGGCAACCTAATAGACAGGGTTTTTAGAGAATATTTAGAACCTAATGATGATGTAGTATCTTTTACTGTTTTAAAAGACGCATTGACTGATTCAACATCAGATACAATTATAGATTATGATGCAACGTATTTAACTTCTGAAGAAGAAGATGCGTTAGGTACTGGTGCATTTTTAGAAATTAATAATGAAATAATGTTAGTATCTTCTTTAAATACAACAGCTTCACAAATAACAGTAAAAAGAGCCGCACGTGGCACTACTATTGCTGCACATTCTACAGGTGATACATTAAAAATTAATCCACCATTTCCTAGAAAAGTAGTATTTGATGCCATATCAGACCAAGTAGAAAATTTATATCCTACTTTATTTGCAGTAGAAACAATAACAGCAACAGCAGATACAGGATATGTATTGATTGGAACACATGGTCAAGATGTTGATACAAATAATTATTTAGTAAATCCTTTAAAAGCTATATCACAATATACAGATTTTTCTACAGGTTCAGATTCAACAGGTACAATATTTAGTCCAGTATCTACACAAATAGTACAGTTACCTAATCCATTTACATTTACTGACTCAGATGGTGTATCTAGAACTAAAAGATATACAGAAGGACCATCAGTAGTAAATGCTTTACAATTTTATAATATATCTTCAGGTCATACAGTTTATGTAACATTTAAAAAGAAATTTATTGCACCTACAAGTGAGTCTTCTACTTTAGCTGGTATTGGAATAGAAACAGAATATGAGCCAATAATTATGGCAGGTGTTGCTGCACAGATAATTTCTGGAAGAGATTTACCTATGGTAACACAGAATTATATTACAGAATCATTACAGGCTGCAGTTTATCCTGTAGGTTCTTCTACAAGTATAAGAAACTCTTTATTGCAATATCAACAAATATTAATTAATCAAGCACGTAAGAATTTAAGAGCAAGATATCCTGAATCTGTATCAATAAATGGCACACATAATCCAGGCATATAATGGCAAGAGTACCATTAGCATCAGAAGTAGATTTCTCTAAAAGAAAAGGTTATAACGTACAATTAGATGATTTATTGTTACGTACAGCTACAGGTCCTGATAGAGTATTACAAATACAATCAGCTGAATTTCCACAACAAAGTATAAATCTTGCAGTAAATCCAGAAGATATTACTACAAACGTTGGTCAGATATTTTCAAGAAGTAATTTTAGTGGTGGAGAAGGCCTTGATACAGCACATAAAAGAAATGGTACTGAAGATGATATTACAAGATTTTTTGATTCTAAAGGTGTTGATGTATTTCATGGTGATGAAGAAGGTAGTTATAAAGTTCATTTGCTAAATGCAACTGATGAAATAAATGTCAAAGGTTCTGGTAATGACCTTGATGGTTCAAACAATTACATAGCAAGAACAAGTAATGGTTATTTATATCTTACAGATACAACAAATATTTATGTATCTACAAATGATGGAGCTGCATGGTCTGCAGTATCAACAGGTTTAACTATAAATAATAACTTCACAGGTATAGCAGCATTTGGTAATGGTTTATATTTAACAACTGCAAATGGTACAACAGCTTCAGAATTAATTAAATTTGATGGTTCTAGTTGGTCAGAGGAAACAACTGCACAAACATCTGCAGGTGGATTAACTGGAGTATGGTTTGTTAAAAATCAATTATTTATAAGTGGACAAGATTCTAGTGCATCTTATCTATGGGCTGTTAAACCTTTTGGTAAAACATGGTCTAGTTCTGATTTAACTACTGCATCTGCATTATTAGTATCAGAAAATACACATGATATAAAAGATGTAGTGGATGCAGGAGCTGTTGTATTAGCAGCTAGTACTGATAGTAATATTTATTCTATAAAAGATATATCAGGAACAATGACACTAAAAGGTCAAACACATGTACCTTTTGAAGAAGTTCATAGTATTGAAGCAGCAGAAGGTATTGTTTTGTTTGGAACAAAAGAAATAGGAACAAATACTGGTAGATTATATCGTTCTCAGTTAACAGTTGCTGATGATTTATATGTATTAGCAAATAGACAATTAATAAAAGAATGGATAATTTCTGGTATAGATGCATCTCCTAAATTTATGTTTAGCACAAGAGATAGTATCTACATGGGTATAAAAGAATCATCTACTGAAGCATATTTATGGAGATATTATTTACCTACTGCAGGATTAGCAAGAGATTTAGAAATTGATACAGGTTCTGAAATAACAGGTATTACACAAGCAAATGGTCAATTTATTATTGTAGGTGCAGGAAAAGATATATATAAAGAATCATCAACAAGTTTTGTATCTACTGGATATATAATCATACCTAATGCAGATTTTTTTACATCAGAACAAAAACAATGGGTAGGTGCTGAAGTAGAACACAATGAACTTGGTGGTGGTCAACAAATAGACGTATTTATATCTACAATTTATGATACTGTAGATAATCCAGATAGTTCTAACTGGGAGTTAGTAGGTCAATCTGTTTCTGGTACTGGCGGTGTTGAATATGAACTAAACAGAAATGCTAGATACGTAAATGCAAAAGTTGTTTTGACACCTAATACAGCTTTAACATCTTCACCAGAGTTTAGGTCTATAGCTATAAGAGCATTACCTAGACCAGAACTTGTAGTTGTATCAATACCAATAAATTTATCTGACCAAATAGAAAGACCAAATAGAAAAAGACTTAGAGTTACTGGACTTGGAGAAACTATTTATCAAACATTAAAAACAAAAGAAGGTGATTCTGTTACATTAATTTTACATGAACCTAGTGAAACTATAAGAGGTGTGGTAGAATCTGTTCAGTATCCAATTATTGAAGATGGAAACTTAGGTTCTGTCACGCAATATTGTATTGTAAGAGTAAGAGGTGTAAGAGCTGAAACTACTACTACATCTATATCTAGAATATTAGGTATTGGTAGATTAGCAGTAAGTAACTTAGGATAAGATGGTAGCAAGAGAAACAAAATTACAAAACGCATATGAAAGTACATTAATATCTGCATTATCTGCAAGCAGTTCTGATACAACAGTATCTGTTGCTGCATCTCCTGGAGGAATAAACGATTTTAGCTCTGGTTCTGGATTTTATTTAGTAATAAGTCCAGATAGTGATTCAACTAGAGAATATGTTTATGTAACTGTAAAATCGGGTGTTAACTTTACAGTTACAAGAAACATTGATAATTTTGGTGGTGGATTAAATGCACATTCAATAGGAGCAAAAGTACGTTTTGTTGCTATGGCAGAAATGTTTAATGATGTACATGACAGAATAGATACCATAATTAATGAAGATGGTACTGCTATAAATACATCTTTATTTTTAGATGAAGATAATATGTCATCAGATAGTGCTACTAAAGGTGCTACACAACAATCAATAAAAGCTTATGTAGATTCACAATCAAATGATGGTTCTTTAGATATTTCTGCTGATTCTGGTAGTAATATAGCTATAAATTTAGATTCAGAAGTATTAGACCTAGAAGGTGGTACAGGTATAGATACAACTACAGGTACAAATAAAATTACTTTTTCAGTAGATAGTACAGTTGTAACTGAAAGTTCTACCGATACACTTACAAACAAATCAATAAGTTTAGGTACAAATACAATTACTACAACACTTGCACAATTAAATACTGCTGTATCTGATGCAACACTTGTAGATTTAGATGATTCACAAACGCTTACTAATAAAATTTTAAATTTAGAAAACAACACAGCAATAGTAGAATTTGCAGTTACTGTAGCTAATCCAGGTTCTGGTAATAGATATTATTTAGATGGTGAAGTATCAGCAAATATACAACTTGTACCTGGTGTAACATATAGGTTTGACCAATCAGATGGTTCTAACTCTGGACACCCACTTAGATTATCTACAACTAAAAATGGTACACACGCTAGTGGTTCTGCATATACAACAGGAGTAACAGTTGTTGGTTCTGCTGGTTCTTCTGGTGGATATACACAGATAGTTGTTAATGCTGCTACTGCTGACAATCTTTATTACTACTGTACATCACATTCTGGTATGGGTGGAGATTCTGTAATATCTATAAATACAAGTGGTAATGTTGCAGGTTCAGGACTTAGTTTATCTGCTAATACTTTTGCTGTAGATGCAACAGTTATTACAGGTCAAACTAATGAGGGAACTGCTGACAATAATGATAGCATACTTATTTATGATGATTCTGCTAGTGCGTTAAGGAAACAAACAAGAAGTGCTTTCTTGACTGGTACTGGTGTTGGTAATATGAACAGCTTTACAATATCAGATG
>TARA_B100000674_G_scaffold209794_1_pt1 | contig 31143 bp, 22 predicted proteins | sample TARA_B100000674 | Tara Oceans TARA_B100000674 (sample SAMEA2622759) | marine metagenome | biome: marine biome (ENVO:00000447); feature: surface water layer (ENVO:00002042); material: "saline water (ENVO:00002010), including plankton (ENVO:xxxxxxxx)" | depth 5 m | reverse complement strand
CCGGGCGGGGGGGCTCGGGCTGGCTGAACGGGATGAAGTCGCTCACCCCGACGAGTTCGTCGCCCGCCCACTCGATGGCCCGATTGGGATCGTTGGCGGGGTAGAAGCAAGGGACCCCGTGCAGAAACTTGAGCAGTTCGCCGGCCTGGGTTAGGTCGAGTTGGATGAAGGAGGAGATCGTTCCCCCGCACCACTGGGAGAGAGCAAAGAGGGCGGAGCGTTCGGAATCGGAAAGTTCGCCGAAGGAGGCGGGATTGGCTTTCTCCGGAGCTATTCTTTCCCCCCGGTCGTCCTCGAGCTCGATCTTGGCGGGGATGGCGTTTCTCTGGACGCACCCGGCGAGGGTGGGGGGAAGGAGGATGCGCAGCCTCACGGATCGGGCTTCAGGAAAATGAAATCGCTCCAATGGCCTCCGCCAAGTCTTTGCCGGCAGGGGCGCCGCCCATCGCGAAATCGGGCTTGCCACCGCCCTTGCCCCCGAGCTTTTCCGCGAGGATCCCGAGGTACTTGCCGGCCTGGTGACCGGCTTCCACGGCCTCCTCGGAGCAGATGCAAACCAGTCCGCACTTTCCGCAGCTCTCGCTGGCCAACAAGACCACCGAGGGGGTGGCCCGCTTGTTGATCTGGGCGGCGAGGGAACGCAGGTCGTTGGGCGAGAGGTCGGGGACTACGGCCTTCACGAAGCGCAGGTCGCCCGCTTGCTCGGCTTGCCCGATGAGTTTGTCGGCCAGCCCGGCTTGTCCCTTTTGCTCGAAGGATTTCAGCTTCTTGTGGAGCTCCTTGGCCTTGTCCTGCATCTGGACGATGCGCCCGGGAAGTTCCTCGGGCTTGCAGGCCAGTTGGCGCGTCAGGAGGTTGACCTGGGTGATGCGCTCATCTGCCCATTGATATGCGGAGATACCCGCCACGGCCTCGATCCGGCGGGTGCCGGCGGCGATGGCGGATTCGCTCACGATACGAAGGGATCCGATCTCGCCGGCGGAGGACACGTGGGTTCCTCCGCAAAGTTCCTTGCTCCAGCCACCGAGGTCGACCACCCTCACCTTGTCCCCGTACTTGTCGCCGAAAAAGGCGATGACGTCTTCGGGTTTTTCGGCGAAGGGGATCTCGTAGGCCTCGAGGGAATCGTTCAGGAGGAGCTTCTCGTTCGAAAGACGCTCGATCTCGGCCAGTTGATCGGGCTTGACCCCCTCGAAATGGGAAAAATCGAAGCGCAGGCGCTCGGGCTCGACGAGTGAACCGGCTTGGCGGATATGGTCGCCCAAGACTTCGCGAAGGGCCCAGTGCAGGACGTGGGTGGCGGTATGATGGCGCTGGATGGCCTTCCTTCTTTCCAGATCGACGCTGAGGGACGCCGGCTTGCCCGCAGGCCCAGAGAGTCCGTCGGCTGCCTCCAATTGGTGGAGGAAGCGTCCCGAGGAGTCCTTGTGGACGTTTCGCACGATAAGGGTCCGGTCCTCCAGCGAAATCGATCCGGAATCCCCGACCTGTCCTCCCATCTCGGCGTAGAAGGGGGTCTTGTCGAGAACCAGAAAAGCGTCGTCGTCCTGCTCGATGAGGTCGATGACCGTTGCTTCGCAGCCTTCGAGGTTGGATGGCTCGTAACCTACGAACTCGGTGGCGTCCGCCCCGTCGGCATCCTCGCTCACGAGAACGTCGACGGACTTATGGGCCTCCCGACCGCGCTGGCGTTGCTTCTCCATCTCGCTCTCAAAAGCCTTCTCGTCCACGATCAGGTTTCGCTCGCGGGCCATCAACTGAGTGAGGTCGAGAGGGAAGCCGTAGGTGTCGTAGAGCTTGAAGGCGAATTCTCCGGAAAGCGTTCCCTCCGCCTCCAGACCGTCGGCCTCCGAGGTGAAGAGCTCGATGCCTCGGTCGAGGGTCTTGTTGAAGGATTCCTCCTCCGACCGAAGGGTTTTTTCAATGAGCTCGGCCCGATCCTCAAGCTCGGGGAAGACGTCGCTCATCTGCTTGACCAGCACGGGGGCCAGTTTGTGGAAGAAAGGTTCGGAAAAGCCGAGGGTCCGTCCGTAGCGGATGGCCCTGCGCAGGATCCTTCGGAGCACATAGTTGCGATCGCTGTTGCCAGGGAGAATGCCGTCGGCGATGGAGAAGCTGAGGGCCCGGAGGTGATCCCCGATTACCCGGAAGGCGACGTCGATTTCCTCCTGTCCCCCGGAGGGAGCCCCGTCCGCGGGCAGGGTGGAGGCGTATGTCTTGCCCGAGAGCTCGGCCAGCTTGGCGAAGATGGGAGAGAAGACGTCGGTGTCGTAATTGGATACGGGCTTGGAGAAATCGGTGAAGCCGTTCGTCGACTGGATGACTGCGGCCACCCGCTCGAAACCCATCCCGGTATCCACGTGCTGGGCCGAGAGGGGAGAGAAATTGCCCTCGCGATCGGCGTTGAACTGGATGAAGACGAGGTTCCAGATTTCGATGCAGAGATGGGAGTCGGCATTTACGAGCTTCCCTTCGCTTTTCCCGTCCAGGGTGAGGTCGAGGTGTAGCTCGCTGCAGGGCCCGCATGGGCCGGTCTCGCCCATCATCCAGAAATTGTCCTTCTTGTCGCCCGTCACGACGTGGACGGCCGGGTCCAGGCCGGCCTTCTCGAAGATGCCCGACCAGATGGAATGGGCCTCCCCGTCGAACTCAGCGGGATCGCCCTCCTTGGGCTGGTAGACCGTTGCGTAGAGCCGATCGGCGGGGAAATTCCAGGTATCTACCAACAATTCCCAGCTCCACTCGATAGCTTCTTTCTTGAAATAGTCGCCGAAGGACCAGTTGCCGAGCATCTCGAAGAAAGTGTGGTGGTAGGTGTCGAAGCCGACGTCCTCCAAGTCGTTGTGCTTGCCGCCCGCCCGGATGCATTTCTGGGTGTCCGCTACCCGGGCGAAGGGAGCCTGCTGGTCCCCTAGGAAGTAGGGAACGAACTGGTTCATTCCGGCGTTGGTGAAGAGCAGGTTGGGGGATTCGGGCAACAGGGGGGCGGAGGGCACCAGCTTATGCTCCTTCGATGCGAAGAAATCGAGAAAGGACTGTCTGATCTCCCTAGCGTTCACAAGCGTCGCGCCCTAATCGAGGCGGTCCATTATGGCCCGGCCCATTTCCGCCGTTCCCACGGAATCGCCTCCCTGGGCGAGGTCGCCGGTGCGAAACCCGGCCTTGATGGTGTCCTTGACCGCTTGTTCGATGGCGGCGGCGGCTTCCTCCAGCCCGAAGCTGTAGCGGAGCATGAGGGCGGCGCTTAGGACTTGGGCGCATGGGTTGGCCAGTCCTTGGCCGGCAATGTCCGGGGCGGTGCCCCCGGCCGGCTCGTAGAGTCCGAAGGGAAGGGAGAGAGAGTTTTCGCGGGCTCCAAGGCTGGCCGAGGCCAGCATCCCGAGGGAACCGCAGATCACTGCCAACTCGTCGGAAAGGATGTCCCCGAACATGTTCTCGGTGACCAGGACGTCGAACTGGTTGGGGTCGCGCACCAGCTGCATGGCGGCATTGTCGACGTACATGTGGGAAAGCTCGATCGAACCGTCCAGCCTTTCCACGCACTCCGTTACGATCCGTCTCCAAAGGACCGAGGTTTCGAGGACGTTGGCCTTGTCCACGGAGCATATCTTTCCGCCCCTCAGGGAAGCCGCCCGGACTGCAATTTCCGTGATCCGCTCGATTTCGCCGCTTCGGTAAACCATGGTGTCGATTGCTTCTTCCTCTCCGTTTTCGAGGGTCTCGGTACGCTTGGGCTGGCCGAAGTAGACGCCCCCCGTCAGTTCGCGCACGCACAAAACGTCGATGCCGTTGGCCACGGTTTGGGGGCGCAAGGGGGAAAGGTCGGCCAATTCGGGGTAGAGGTTGCCGGGGCGCAGGTTGGCAAAGAGCTCGAAGGCTTTTCGGAGGGGGAGGAGGGCGGCTCTCTCCGGTTGCTCTTTGGGGGGCAGGTTTTCCCACTTGGGTCCGCCTACGGAGCCGAAAAGGATGGCGTCAGCCTGCTCGCAGGCCGAAAGCGTGGAGTCGGGCAGGGCCTTACCGTGGTTGTCGATGCCGATTCCACCGACGTCGTGAGAGGTGGCCTCGACTTGGAAATCGTGCTTGGGCCCCAAGGCGTCGAGGACGTCGAGGGCGACCTTCATGACCTCCGGTCCGATCCCGTCTCCGGGCAGGGTTGTGAAGCGTAAGGTTTTCATGGGAAAAGAGCATCCATAAAGGATCGTGACGAGTCTGCAACGATGAAAACCGATCAAGGTGTCCGCATGGATGAATACATTGACAATTTGCCGTGTACTTGTATATTGATGTCCTTCTAGTACAGTCTCATCCGAAAAGGAGCGGGCATTGCTCGCTTTTTTTTGTCCTATTTTCCAAAACCATACAAAACAGCCAAGATCATGAGTAGTGAAATTCTCGCAGTTCTTGAATACATGGAGAAAGAGAAGGGTATCAGCCGAGAGGATATGATCGCCACGATTGAGAGCGCCGTCAAGGCGGCCGCGGAAAGGGGGATCAATGCGCCCGGGGACGTGCGGGTCGAAATCAGCCCCAAAACCGGCGCCATGCAGGCCTGGAGCCAACTCGAGGTGGTCGAGTCCGTTTCCGACACGGCCAAGGAAATCCACGTCGACAAGGCCCGTTTGTACGCCAAAAACCCGGAAGTGGGTGATATCGTCGAGCGTGAGATGGATCCATCCTATCTCGGGCGGATTGCCGCCAAGACCGCCGAGCAGGCCATCAAGCAAAGGCTCCGCCAATTCGAGAAGGAACATATTTACGACGAGTTTCGCGACCAAGTCGGAAGTCTCGTGACGGGCACGGTCAGGCGCAAGGAGAGGGGAGACCTCATCGTGGAGGTAGGCAAGGCGGAAGCCCTTCTGCCCTGGCGTGAGCGCGTCCCGGGTGAGGACTGGGTTCCCGGTGAACGCATTCGTTGCCTGCTCAACAAGCTCGAGCAACATGGGCGTGGTCCGGAATTGATTCTTAGTCGCTCCAGCTTGAATTTCGTACGCAAGCTTTTCGAGATGGAAGTCGCCGAGATCGCCGACGGAACCGTTACTCTGGCGGCCATGGCCCGCGAACCCGGTTATCGTACCAAGGTTTGCGTGAGGAGTTCCGACCCGAAAGTGGATCCGGTGGGTGCCTGCGTTGGGGCCCGGGGAGCCCGCGTCAAGAGCATCGTTCGCGAAATGAATGGCGAAAAGGTAGACATCGTACGCTGGTTCGAGGATCCGGTCGAGCAACTTGGCGAGGCTCTCAAGCCCGCCGTTCCACAGAACGTCAACCTGGACCGGGACAAGAGAAGGATGTATTTCGAGGTGGTGGAGGACGACTTGTCGGTGGCCATTGGCCGAAAGGGCATCAATGCCCGACTAACTTCCCGCCTGCTTGGATGGAAGCTGGATATCGGGAAGGTCGAGGTCAAGGAAGTCGGCTTCGATGAGCGCAAGGCCAAGGCGGCCGAGGCTCTTACCTCCGTGGGCATCGAATTCGAAGTCGCCGATAGGCTGGTTGCCTTCGGTCTGGTCAGCCCGGAGGCCTTCGAGGGCGTGACGGCGGAAGACCTGGTCGGACTCGGCTTCGAGGATCCCGTCGCCCAGGATATTCTCTCGAAAGTTTCGGTCGGTTCCAATGAAGCCGATGAGCCCGAAGCCGAAGCCGAGGAAGAGTCCAAAAACGACTAGTTAGCCAAGAATTTCATGAGTGTCCGCATACATGCCATTGCCAAGGAGGTCGACAAGACCAGCAAGGAAATCCTCGAGATTCTCCAAAAGCGCGGATACGACGTAAAGAGCGCCTCATCCACACTCGACAACATTACCGCTCAATCGCTCATCGATGAATTTAAGATAACAGAGCAAGAGGATGCCGTCTCCGAGCCCCCGCCTGCCGAGCCTGACGAATCCGCTTCCGATGAAGAGGAGTCGAGCGATGAGGACTCCGCTTCCGCGGATTCAGGCAGCGTTCCAATCGTCAAGAGCAAGGCCGATCTCGAAAAGGAAAGACTGGAGAAGGAAGAGCTTGAAAACCCGCCTGATGAATCGGGGGATGATGAGGAAACGGAACCTTCACAAGATGCAGGTTCGGATTCTCCTCAGGGAAAGGCTCCTTCAGTTCCTCCTCCACCAACCAAAAAGGCATCCGCTCCCCCGCCCCCGACTTCGGCGGGAAAAGCTCCGGTGCCTCCTTCCGTTCCCTCCCCCGGATCCGGGGAGTCGGATGGTGGAGTGGTTGAAGGAAACAAGATCATCCTGAAGCCTCCCATTGTCGTTCGCGATTTCGCCGGCTTGATCGGGCTCAAGCCTTTTCAATTGATTTCCGAGCTCATGGAAATGGGTATTTTCGCCTCCATGAACCAGACCGTCGAGGAGGAGGTAGCTCGAAAGATTGCAAAAATCAAGGGTTTTGAGCTTGAGATTAAGCATCGTGGAGAAAAGGCGGATCCGACTGAGAAGGTAGTGCAGGAGGAGATCGATGAGAATGACGAGAAATTCCTCAAGACTCGCCCGCCCGTGGTTTGTATCCTTGGACACGTCGACCATGGAAAAACCACTCTTCTCGACACCATTCGCAAGGCAAACGTCGTTGCCGGCGAGGCTGGTGGCATAACCCAGCACGTCGGAGCCTATCAGATCGAGCGCAACGGTCAGAAGATCACTTTCATCGATACGCCCGGCCACGCCGCCTTCTCCAAGATTCGGGAAAGAGGGGCCAACTTGACTGACGTCGCGGTCCTGGTGGTTGCGGCTGATGATGGGTTCATGCCCCAGACCGACGAGGCGCTTAAGTTTGCCCAGCGAGCCCAAGGATCCCTCTTGGTGGCCGTTAACAAGATTGACGTCAAAGGGGCCGACGTCGAAAAGGTCAAGACCCAGATGCAGGAGCGATCCATCGCTTCCGAGGACTGGGGGGGAGAAGTCGTCACGGTTCCGATTTCCGCCTTGAACGGAGACAATGTGGAGGAATTGCTTGATATGATTCTCCTTCAGGCGGAACTGATGGAATTGAAGGCAAACCCGGACGCCGTAAGCGAAGGTGTCGTGGTCGAGGCCCGTCAAGAGGTCGGACGAGGCGCTACGGCTACCGTAATCGTCCAGAAAGGCACCCTCAAGATAGGAGACTCGGTTCATTGCGGTTCAGTATTCTGTAAGGTCAAGGCGATGATCGACGACAAGGGCAATCAGGTTAAGTCCGCTCCACCCTCCACCCCCGTTAATATTCTCGGTTGGTCGGGAGTGCCCGACGCAGGGGCCGTCTTCAAGGGGGCCAAGAACGAGCGCCAGGCCAAAAGAGAGGCTGAGGAATTCGCCTTGGGCGGCAAAAAGCCTGAGGTTGCGCCCGAAGAAACAGCTGAGGCAGTGGCTGAAGTTTCGGGTGTCGACGCTTTGTTCGCCGCTATTTCAAAGAGTAAGAAGACGACCTATCGGGTCGTTCTGAAAGCCGACGTCCGGGGTTCCTTGGAAGCACTCATCGGTTCACTAGAGCTCATAGAAAGTGATAAGGTCCTGCTTGAGGTTCTTCAATCGGACGTGGGTCAGGTCACCAAGAACGACGTCAAGCTGGCCAACACTTCCGGCGCCGACGTGATTGGTTTCAATGTCAAACTGGAAAATGGCGTCATGGGAGAGGCCAAACACCTCGGCGTGCAGGTTTTCCAGAACAACATCATTTACGAGATCATCGACTTGGTCAGGGACAATATGGCCGACTTGCTGGAGCCAGAACTGGTTGAGCAGAAGACCGGTCGGGCGGAGATTCGCCAAGTCTTCAAGGTAAGCAAGGGGCGCACGGTCGCCGGCTCGATGGTCATGGAGGGTGCCATCATCAGAAACAAGGGAGCCCGCCTTATTCGCAATGGGGAAGTCATCGCGGAGGGTAAGATCGACACTCTCAAGCGCTTTAAGGACGATGTTACTGAAGTCAAGGCCGGCTTCGAGTGCGGTATCCGGCTGGATTCCTTCGACAACTACGAAGAAGGGGACGTCTTGGAAACCTTTGAGGTCGAGAAAACTCGTCCAACCCTCTAGCTTTAAGGGAAAATGAGCCTCCGGCTTGCTCGAGTCAACGAATTGGTAAAGCGCGAAATCGGCAATTACCTCAGGACTCGCTACCGCTCCGAGAGCGTTTGCTGGACCATCACCTCCGTGGAAGTGGCCGCCGACTTGAGAAATGCCACTGTGGCTTACTCCGTTCTCGGCGACGAAGTCAAGACCCGTGAGGCTCAGGCTTTCTTCCGCAAGCATGCAGGGGAGATCCGCAAGGAGGTGAGCCGGCACGTTATCCTCAAGTACTCCCCGCGCTTGCAGTTCGTAAGGGACTACGGGATTGAGCGCGGAAATCGGGTCATGGAAATCCTCGACGAACTTGAGGAGGAGGAAAGCGAATCCTCGACGGAAGAGGAAAAGCCAAACGAGACGTAAAGTGTGACGCAGGTGGGGCATCTTGTCCCAAGATTCCCGTCCCTTTCCAGTTACGGCCAAGGGTTTAATTACGCATCTATATAATAGTTAGTATCTTGTGTATTGATATGGAAAAGGCGCAGGAGTTGCATACCAGAGTGCGTGAGTAAAATAATTGGTATAGATCTTGGCACGAGCAATTCGTGCATGGCGGTTATGGAAGCGGGTGAACCAAAGGTAATTCCTAATTCCGAAGGCATGAGGACTACCCCCTCGATCGTTGCATTCAGCAAGAATGGTGAGAGGTTGGTTGGTCAGGCGGCCAAGCGCCAAGCGGTTACCAACCCCGCCAACACCATTTTTTCGGCCAAGCGGCTCGTAGGCAGGAAGTTTTCCGAAGTCAAGGATGAGGTTGCCAATCTCCCTTTCAAGGTAGTGGAAGGAAAGAACGAAGCCGCCGTTATCGAGTGTGAGATCGACGGCAAGAAGGAAACCTTTATGCCCGAGCAGATTTCCTCCATGGTCTTGGCCAAGCTCAAGGCGGATGCTGAGTCTTATCTGGGGGAGCCGGTTACAAAAGCCGTTATAACCGTCCCCGCCTATTTTAACGACGATCAAAGAAGGGCAACCAAGGATGCAGGCGCCATTGCCGGACTGGAAGTCGAGAGAATCGTCAACGAGCCCACTGCCGCTTCCTTGGCTTATGGTCTGGATAAGAAAGGAAATGAAGAGGAGACTATTGCCGTTTACGACTTGGGAGGCGGAACTTTCGATATCAGCATTCTAGAAATCGCGGATGGAGTTTTCTCCGTCAGGTCGACTAACGGGGACACCCAGCTCGGTGGAGACGACTGGGACCAGAAGATCATCGACTGGCTGATTGGGGAATTCAAGTCTGAGCAAGGAATCGACCTTTCTTCCGATCCGATGGCCATGCAGAGGCTCAAGGAGGAGGCCGAGAAGGCCAAAATGTCTCTTTCCTCGTCTCAGTCGACTGAAATCAACTTGCCTTTCATCACGGCTGACCAAGACGGTCCGAAGCACCTCAACGTCACCTTGTCCAGAGCGAAGCTGGAACAGATTTGCGATCAGCTATACGCTCGAACCAAAGCTCCTTTCGAAAAGTGCCTAAAGGATTCCGGCCTTAGTATCGGCGACGTCCACAACCTGGTTCTGGTTGGGGGCATGACGCGGAGTCCCAAGATCGTTGATTTGGTTAAGGAGCTTGGTGGCAAGGACCCTCATCAAGGCGTGAACCCGGACGAGGTCGTTGCTATTGGAGCAGCCATACAAGGTGCAATTCTAAGTGGAGACGAGGGAGTAGGTGACGTTCTCTTGCTCGATGTTACTCCACTTACGCTGGGCATCGAGACCGCGGGAGGGGTTTGCACCCCCATGATCGAGAGTAACACCACCATTCCCCACAAGAAATCCCAAGTTTTTTCGACATACGCCGATAATCAGCCGGCGGTCGACATCGTGGTTCTGCAGGGCGAGCGTAAAATGTCCCAGGACAACAAAACTCTCGGAACTTTCAAGCTTGATGGCATCGATCCCGCTCCGCGCGGCACGCCGCAAATCGAGGTCACATTCGATATCAACTCGGATGGAATCCTCACTGTCACGGCCAAGGATCAAAATACCGGTAAGGACCAGAAAATCACTATTTCGGGCTCTTCCAGCATGGATGAGGCGGAAGTGGAGCGCTTGCGTAAGGAAGCGGAAAAGTACGCCGAGCAGGATAAGGAGCGCATGGAGCTCGTCCAGGTCCGTAACGAACTCGACTCCATGGTCTATCAGTGCGAGAAGCAACTTGCCGATCTCGGCAACAAAGCTCCCGACGAAGTCAAGACTTCGGTGGACGGCCTTCTTTCCGAAGCCAAGAAAGCTCTCGAGAAGGAAGATGCAGAATTGGCCGAGCTCAAGGCCGCCAAGGAAAACCTCCAGAAGAGCTTCGAGGAGATTGCCAAGGCGGCAGGTCCCATGCCAAGTCCGGAAGCGCAACCCGATCCCGCCAAGTCCGATGCTTCGGAAGGTGAGCAAGGGGACAAGAAGGACGAGGATATCGTCGATGCCGATTTCGAGGTGGTGGACGACGAGGACGAGAAAAGCTGAGATTTCTAATGACATCCCCCGCATTTCAAGCGAAGGGGTTCGCTAACCCGAAAATCTAAACCAACCCAAAACAAAAGGAACATGAGCAAAGTAAAAATAACTCCGTTGGGAGATCGCGTCTTGGTCAAGCACGTCGATGACGACGAGCAAGTCAAAGGCGGGATTATCATTCCCGACTCCGCGAAGGAAAAGCCCCAGGAAGCCGAAGTAGTGGCCCTTGGTACCGGTCGGAAGGACGATGACGGCAACGCCGTAGCCTTCCAAGTCAAAAAGGGAGACAAGGTGCTGATCAGCAAGTACGGCGGCACCGAGGTCAAGCTCGACGACGTCGAGTACCAGCTCGTCCGGGAAGACGATATTCTCGGCGTCATCGGATAAAGGCTTTTCCATCTGAAACTTATTAACCACTTACTTACTTAAAAAATGGCTAAGCAAATATTATTCGACGAAGCAGCCCGTAAAAAAGCCCTCAAGGGCGTCAATACCCTTGCCGATGCAGTCAGCGTGACGCTCGGACCAAAGGGTAGAAACGTGCTGATCGACAAGAAATTCGGTTCCCCGACCGTAACGAAGGACGGTGTGACCGTAGCGAAGGAAATCGAGCATGCGGACCCCTATGAAAACATGGGAGCCCAGATGGTGCGCGAGGTTGCCTCCAAGACTTCGGATGCCGCCGGCGATGGTACCACAACCGCTACCGTTCTGGCCGCTGCCGTCTACCAGGAAGGCCTCAAGAACGTAGCCGCGGGAGCCAACCCCGTCTACCTTAAGCGCGGGATCGACAAAGCTGTCGATGCAGGCGTGAAAAAGCTTCTGCGCGACAGCAAGAAAGTTTCCGACCGGGAGGAAGTCCGTCAAGTCGCAACCGTTTCGGCCAACTGGGATGGTGAGATCGGCGAAATCATCGCCGACGCCATGGACAAGGTCGGAAAGGACGGCACCATTACCGTAGAGGAGGCTAAGAGCATCGAGACCACCCTCGACGTCGTTGAAGGCATGCAGTTCGACAAGGGCTACCTCAGCCCCTACTTCTGCACCAACAACGACACAATGGAGGCCGTTCTCGAGGACTGCTACATCCTTATCAACGAGAAGAAGATTACCGCTTTGAACGACTTGTTGCCCTTGCTTCAACTCGTCTCAAAGGAAGGAAAGCCTCTCCTTATCATTGCCGAGGACGTAGAAGGGGAAGCCCTTGCCGCTCTCGTGGTGAACAAACTCCGCGGTACTCTCAACGCCTGTGCCGTCAAGGCTCCCGGCTTTGGTGATCGTCGTAAGGAAATGCTTCGCGACATCGCTATCCTGACCGGTGGACGCTGCATCACCGAAGACCTCGGCATCAAGCTCGAGAACATTCAGCTTTCCGATCTCGGCCGGGCCAAGCGTCTCTCCGTGGACAAGGAAAATACCGTTATCGTCGAGGGTTCCGGAAAAGCTTCCGACATCCAGGGACGCGTCAAGCAGATCCGTCGTCAAATTGAGGAAACTACCTCCGATTACGACCGCGAAAAGCTTCAAGAGCGTCTCGCAAAGTTGGCCGGTGGTGTTGCCGTCATCAACGTGGGTGCAGCTACGGAACCTGAGATGAAGGAAAAGAAGGCTCGCGTCGAAGACGCCCTTCATGCAACCCGTGCTGCCGTCGAGGAAGGCATTCTTCCTGGTGGAGGCGTTGCCCTTCTCCGGGCCGCTAATGCCATTGAGAAAGCCGCAGACGCCCTTGAGGGCGACGAAGCCATCGGTGCCGCAATCGTTCGCCGTGCTATAGAGTCTCCCCTGCGCAGGCTTTGCGACAACGCCGGAGTCGAAGGTTCGCTGGTCGTCCAGCAAGTCCTCAAGTCCAAGGGCTCAATGGGCTACAACGTAGCCACCGACACTCATGAGGACCTGATTAAGGCCGGAGTCGTAGATCCGACCAAGGTTACCCGCACTGCGCTCCAGAACGCAGGTTCGGTGGCCGGTCTTCTCCTGACCACCGACTGCATGATCACCGATATCCCGGAGGATGAAAAGCCCGCCCCCGGAGGACATGACCATGATCATGGCATGATGTAAGGTTATTTCCTTGCTGTATTTTGAAAGGGCGCCTCCAAACGGGGGCGCCTTTTCTTTGGTCTGGAATCCTGAGATCTACCCTTTGGCAAAGTCTGGGTAGGTCTTTTTTGCAGTCGATTTTTTCCTCTTCTGTTTCCAATAATAGGCAGATGAATAAATTCGTCTCACTCTTGCTTTCACTGGCATCTGGGCTTTCCCTAGCGGCCGAAGAATGGAACCAGTTCCGTGGACCTTCCGGCCAGGGCCATGCGGCTTGGGATAATTTACCCCTGAAATGGAACCGCAAGGAATCCGTTGCCTGGAAAACCGATCTTCCCGGCAAGGCTTGGTCTTCCCCAATTCAAGTCGGCGAGTCCCTGATTCTGACCAACGCTATCGAGCTAGAGGACGGCCGACTGAAGCTGGAAGCCTTGGCCCTTGACCTAGCTACCGGTGAAAGGGAATGGAGTGTTTTCTTGTTCAGTTACGACAAAGCGCCCCGTATTCACAAGAAGAACAGTCATGCCAGCCCGACCCCGTTTCATGACGGAGAACGGATTTTCGTACATTTCGGGAACCTCGGGACGGCCTGTCTTTCGAAGGACGGCAAGGTGTTTTGGAAGAAGAGGTTCGACTATAGCCCCGTGCACGGCAGCGGGTGTTCCCCAGTCGTCCATGGCGACCTTTTGCTGTTCAGTGCAGACGGCGCCCAAAACCCAGGGCTTTACGCCCTCGACAAAAAAACAGGGAAGGTCAGGTGGAAGGCCAAGCGGGATAGCGAAGCAAAGAGAAAGTTTTCCTTCTGTACGCCCCTGGTCGTTTCGCACAAGGGAAGGGAGCAAATCATCAGCCCCGCCAGCGATTACGTCTTCTCTTACGACCTGCAGGGCAATCAGCTTTGGAAATCCCACTATCCCGGCGGATATTCCGTCGTTCCCAGACCGGTCCACGAGAATGGAATGATCTACGTTGGGAGTGGTTACGACAGACCCACGCTTTATGCGGTAAGGATTGACGGAAAGGGCGACGTAACCGATACCCACGTGGTCTGGAAGCGGAGTCGATCGGTCCCGCACAACCCGTCGCCCGTTCTTGTCGGGTTTAAGGAAGGGACGCTTCTCTTCATGGCCGCGGACAGCGGGATCGTCAGTTGCCTGGATGCCCGTACCGGAGAGCTCAAGTGGATGGAAAGGGTGGCGGGGAGCTGTTCCGGTTCCCTATTGCATGCCGCGGGCAGAATTTATCTTACTGACGAGGGTGGTACGACCTTTGTTTTCCGAGCCGATCAGGAATACGATTTGCTCGCCGAGAACGAACTTGAGGAGCGAACCCTGGCGAGCCCGATACCAGTGCCCGGGGGGTTGGTCCTGAGAACGGAATCGGCGGTCTGGAAAATCAGCGGAAAGTAAACCCAGACGTCCTTAGGCGGACTCCCTCTTCTCCTCCGCAAACCTAGCCGACTGCTCTTCCGCGTGGTAGGAGGAGCGAACGAGTGGTCCCGACTCGACTACCTGTATGCCCATGGCAAGAGCCTCCTCTTTCCAGCGGGCAAATTCCTCTGGAGTCGCCCAGCGGTCGATGGCTGCGTACTGTGGGCTCGGCTGGAGGTATTGTCCCAAGGTGAGCACGTCCAGTTCGATGGTCGCCAAATCCAGCAGAGCCTGCCTGATTTCATCTTCTTTTTCCCCCAGACCGAGCATGATCCCGGACTTTATAGGGAAGCCGCGGCGCTTGGCGTGGGCCAAAACGTCCAAGCTTCTCTGGTAGCTGGCCGTCTTGCGAATGGGTCTTTGCAGCCTCTCGACGGTCTCGAGGTTGTGGTTAAAGAGGTTGGGGTTGGCGTCGAGTACGATATCGAGGTTCTCGAAGTTTCCCTTGAAGTCCGGCACGAGGACCTCGATGGCGGTGTTGGGGTTTCGGTAACGCACGGCCCGGATGGTGGCGGCCCAGACCTTGGCCCCGCCATCGGGCAGGTCATCGCGGGCCACCGAGGTCAGGACGCAATGTCTTAGCCCCATCTTGAAGACCGCATCCGCTACCCGCGGAGGCTCGGCGAGGTCCAGTTCGGTGGGCATGCCGGTCTGGACGGCGCAGAAAGTACAGGCACGCGTGCAAACGTTGCCGAGGATCATTAGGGTAGCAGTTCCCCGCGACCAGCATTCGCCCATATTCGGACACTGGGCGCTTTGGCATACCGTGTTGAGCTGATTCTTGTCCACGATATCCCTTACCCCGACGTACTCAGGGCCGGAAGGAAGCTTGGCTCGAAGCCAGGTGGGCTTCTTGGACTTGGTTTTCGTGGAAGACACTTTCGGTTGCAAAAGGAATTACGGATGGATCGAGTCGGGACCCGCTCCGCCCTGCTTGCGGTAACTCCCGTCGGAATTATCCTTATGATAAAGGGAGAAGCCGTGTTTGTCCAAGTTTTCCTCGGAAAGGGAGTTTTTTTCGCTGGTGGTCGAATGATTCAGAGAGAGGGAAGGGGAAGCCGGGACTCTCTTGATCGGTTCCTTGGTAACGGGATGCTCGTAGAGAGGAGCGTCGTAGGCCTTTTGCTCCACCTCAATGATTTCCTCGGGTTGCTTGCCGTTGAGGACGACGTATTGGTAGACCGGCATGTTTAGGGAGGGGATGCTCAGGCGGATTTCTTTTTCCGAGGAGGGAACTCGAAGCCGATCCCCCCGCCTTCCTTGAGGATGAGGTTGGCATCGAAGGGCCGTCGGGTCCGCTTGGAGACGAAGCCTTTGATTAATCCGGTCTTCTTCTCGGTCACCAGCTTTTGGAACTCCTCGAGCGGTATCTCCTTGTCGAGTAGTTTTCTGGTGATCCTAAAGTTGCAATCCTCATCCGAGACCTTCCTGTGCCGGGTGCAGAGGAAGGAACGGGTGGTTTGCCTGATTTCGGCTTGGCACAAGGGGCAGTCGGCTACCTTGGGCGCATCGTTTATTTGTTCCTTCTCGTCTTCCCCTTTTTCGTCCTCGTTCTCGAACACGAAGGAAACCTTGTAGTCATCCTCCAGCTTGAGGATGGCGGAGAACTTGCGTCCTTGTTTGGAGATAAAATCGTCAAGGGGACCGATCCTTCCTTCCTTGAGCAATTGATCCACCTCCTCGACGGGCAACCTGCGCCCGGCGATGCTCTTGGGAATCCTGAAGTCGCCCTCCAGGTTCTGGTAGAAGCTGAGTCCTTCGAAGAGGGCCTCGTCGTTTACGGGCGAACGAAGGGTGGTGTCCTTGAAGTTGTCTGCCGATTCCTTGAAGGTCGTAGTCTTCTCGACGAAATTCTCCGTGAGTTTGGAGATTTCCTCCATGAACTGCTCGCGGGTCATTTCCCCTTCCTCGATTTTGCGAAGCTTGTGTTCCCATTCTCCCGTCAGGCTTGGACTGGTGAGCACGTCCGTTCCGGCCGCCTCGAGGAAATGAAAAAGGTCTTCCGCCTTGAGGGTCGGGTGCAGTTGCGTACCTTCCCGGCCGACGTATTTTTCCTTGATGAGGTGCTCGATGGTCGAGGCTCTCGTGGCTGGGGTGCCTAGACCCTTTTCCTTGAGAGCCTCGGCCAAGTCCTCGTCGTCAATGAACTTGCCGGCCCCTTCCATGGCCGAGAGGAGAGTCGCCTCACTGTAGCGCGGAGGCGGCTTGGTCTCGTCCGCATGGAGCTGCGCGTCGATACGACCGGCGCTTTCGTTATCCTCGGGGAGCAGGGGAGGCAGGGTGTCCTCGGGCTGGTTGTCCTTGCCGTAGATGGCAAGCCAGGAAGGCTCGACCAGTACCCGGCCCTCGGTCTTGAATTGGTGTCCCACAAGGTTGCTGGCACGGGTCGTCACGTCCCATTGGGCCGGAGGATAAAAGACGGAGATGAAACGCTTCAGGATCAAGTTGTAAATCTTAAGCTCACTTGCATCCAGGCTGCTCGGGGGCGAATTTGTGGGGATGATGGCGAAGTGGTCGCTGATCTGCTTGTTGTTGAAAATTTTCTTATTCTTCTCGTCCACCCAACCCGACTGAAGCACGAGCTGAGCATGGGGAGCAAGCTCGCCGGAGACCGTCCCGAGCATCTCCAGGCAGGTCGGTCCGTAGTCCTCGGGCAAGGCCTTGGAATCGGTACGGGGATAAGTGATGGCCTTGTGGCGCTCGTAAAGGGACTGGGCAAGCTGGAGGGTCCGGCTTGCGGGAAAGGAGTGCAGGCGGTTGGCCTCCCGCTGGAGCGTGGTGAGGTCGTAAAGCCTTCCCGGGCTTTGCGGCGAGCGCTTCTTGGTCTCGGAAACCTCGGCCTTTTCGGCATGGCTGACTTCCTGAAAAATTCTCTCCGCTTCCTCCTTGTCCCATAGGCGGTCGATACGGTCGTGCTTGTCACCGTCGCTTTTCTTGAAGTCTTCCTTTTGAAAGATCCCCTGATATTTCCCCTCGGTGAGCGAAAAGTCCGCCGTGATCCTGTAATAGGTGCGGGGAACGAAATCGCGAATTTCCTTTTCCCTCTCGATTACCAGGGAAAGCGTTGGGGTCTGGACCCGGCCGACGGTCGAGACCTGCCTGCTTCTGCCCCGGCTTCGCTTGATGGTAACGGCCCGGGTACCATTTATCCCGATCAGCCAGTCCGATTCGGAACGACACCGGGCGGCATCCTGCAGGGGCTGAAGTTCCTCACCCTGGCGCAGGTTCAAGAAGGCCTCCTTGATGGACTGGTCGGTCATGGAGAGCATCCACAACCGCTTGACCGTCTTCTTGGACTTAGCCAGTTCGTAGATGTAGGTGAAGATGAGCTCACCCTCGCGCCCGGCGTCGCAGGCATTAACGACCACTTCGACGTCCTTACGCTTGAGCTGCTTCTTGAGCTGCTGAAACTTCTTCTTGGTCGCGGCGATGGGCTTGAGCTGAAACTCCGGCGGGATGATGGGGAGGTTTCCGATTTTCCAGGCCTTCAGCTTCTTGTCGAAGTCGTCCGGCATGAACAGCTCGACCAAATGTCCGACTGCGCAATCGATGACCCATTCCTCGTTTTCAAAAAAGTCCTCCTTCTTAGGGACGTTGCCCAGTACGCGGGCAAGGTCGCGGGCGACGCTCGGCTTTTCTGCGATGACTAGTTTTTTCACTTGGTGGGCAATGGGTTAAGGGTCGAGTGAATGTGTTAGGAAGCCATGAAACGGGGAAGGATCTCATCCATTTGGCCGAGCAGGTGAGCCATCGTATCGGTCGACTCGTCGCCCATGTTGGAGATACGAAAGGTCTTTCCCTTCATCTTTCCGTAGCCACCGTCGATGGAGATCTTCTTTTCTCGTCTGAGGGTGTCGACGAAGCCGGCCAAGTCGATTTCAAGGTTGTTCTTCACGCAAGAAAGCGATTTGGAGGCAAACTGTTTCTCCGGCAAGAGCTCGAACCCCTTGGACTCGACCCAGGCGTGGACCATGCCGTTGAGGTCGGAATGCCTTTGGTGCCGCTCTTCGACGCCCTCCTTGAAAATCTTATCCAAGGTATGGTTGAGGGCATGGATCAGGGGAATGACGGGAGTACTCGGCGTCATCCCCTTCTCGTGATTCTTGCGGAACTCGAGAAAGTCGAAGTAATAGCCTCGGCCCTCCACTTGCTCGGCCCTTGCGAAGGCTCGTTCCGAAACGGAAAGCAGGGCCAGGCCTGGGGGCATGGCGAGGGCTTTCTGGCTGCCCGTGAGGATTACGTCGATGCCCCAATCGTCCTTTGGTATGGGTACGACAGAAAAGGAGCTCACGGTATCGATCACGGAAATGACCTCAGGGAAATCGCGCAGGACCTCCATGATCTCGAGTAGGGGGTTCATCATTCCGCAGGACGTCTCGTTGTGGACGAGGGTCACGACGTCGTACTGTCCGCTTGATAGTTGATTGCGGAGTTCCCCCGGATCTATGTTCCTTCCCCAGTCGACCTGCAGGCCATCGGCTTCCTTCCCGGACCTGCGGGAAACGTCCAGCCATTTGTCGGAAAACGCTCCGCACATACAGCAGAGAACTTTCTTTTTGGTCAGGTTCCGGATGGATCCTTCCATCACTCCCCAAGCGCTGGAAGTGGACAGGAAGACGGGGTCCTCGGTCTGAAAAAGTTTTTTCAGGTTCGGCTGGCACGACTGGTAGAGCGCCACGAAGTCTTGGCTGCGGTGGCCCATGACTGGGGTGGACATGGCCTGGTAGGTCTCGTCCGATACGTTTACTGGTCCTGGTATGTGAAGCTTGTAGTCAATCATAAGTCAGGTCATTTCCCCTTGGGGGCCAACTCGTGGGACTTGTTGTCCTTGCCGACGATGACCACCCGTGGTTCCCAGACGGATGCTTCCTCGGGCTCGAGGTTGATGAAGGTGAGGATGACGAGGAGGTCGCCCACGCTGCCCTTGTGCGCGGCCGCTCCGTTCAAAGCGATCTCCCCGGATCCCTCTGGCGCGGGGATACAATAGGTCTCGAACCTTTCCCCGTTAGAGATGTTTCCGACGAGAATCTTCTCGTGCTGCAGGAAGCCGGCCTCCTTCATGAGGGTACGGTCGATGGAAAGGCTGCCCGAATAATCGGGGGAGACAGCCGTAACTGTAGCCCGGTGAAGCTTGGATTTCAATAAGGTTACTTGCATCCGAAGATAGAAAAGTGGAACACTACATCAAATCGCCTTCCTTCCCAAAGTCAATCGATCAAAGAACTCAGGAAGGGGAATGCGGTTGTCAAGAAGGCCATTTTTCTTAGATTTTGGCCAAGCATGGATACGGAAACCCGTTCATGGGCCAAGAGAAAGTGGACAGACTTCGAAGGTTTTGTCGAAGGGGTCATCTATGATCGCGACCTTTCCGTGTCGGCCCGTCTTTTCGGTCTCTTCCTCCGGCCTTTTTCCTACCTTTTTTCGGCCATCGTCCGCCTGAGGCTTTTTCTATACTCGCATCGCTTGCTGTTCAAGGACCGTCCCCTCGACTGCCTTGTGCTGGTGGTCGGAAACCTAACCGTGGGCGGGACGGGCAAGACGCCGGTGGTTGAGCGCTTCACCAAGGAATTGATGGCCAAGGGCAAGAAAGTGGCCATCCTTAGCCGCGGTTACAAGAGTAAGGAGGAGCCCCGCCAACCCCTCTGGCGAAGGATCCTTAGGGGCGGGGACGAAGCCCCGCCCAAGATCGTCAGCGATGGAGAGGCGGTGTTGCTAGATTCTGAGGAGGCGGGCGACGAGCCCTACATGCTGGCGATGAATCTTCCCGGGGCGGTCGTCCTGGCGGACAAGGACAGGGTCAAGGCGGGCCGTTTCGCCATCCAAAGGTTCGAGTCCGACGTCCTTATCCTCGACGACGGCTTCCAGTACCTGCCTATCAAGGGCACCCTCAACCTGCTTTTGGTCGACCAGACAAACCCCTTCGGCAACCGTTGCCTTCTGCCCCGTGGAATCCTGCGCGAACCCGTCAGGCATATTTCGCGGGCGTCCTACGTTTTCCTTACTAAGTCAGAGATCGAGCCCGAGCTTGAGCTTCTTCAGACCATTCGAAAGTACAACCGCACAGCCGAGATCATCCGTTGCGTCCACAAGCCCAAGTTCTTCAAGGAGATCAACGGCGACGAGGTAAAGCCCCTCAACCTGCTTCATGAAGCCTACGTCGGGGTCTTTTGCGGGATCGCTTCCCCGCGTGGCTTCGAGCAGCTCATCATGAGGATGTCGGGCGAATTGCGCTTCCGACGAAGGTTTCTCGATCACCACAGGTATGAGGAGGAAGAGCTCGATCGCCTTTTCCTTCAGGCCAAGAATGCCGGTGCGGACGTCATGGTGACTACGGAAAAGGACGCCGTCCGCATACCTTCTAACTACAAGTCCCTGATCCCTTTTTACTACGTCCGGATGGAGATTGAGATTACGGAGGGATTCGAGGATTTCGAGGAGGCCGTTGCTGGCATATGCTTCCCCGGGCGCAACGGTGATTCCGGCCCGGCCGGCTCCCCGCCCGGCGAGGAAAGAAAGTCTGCAGTGGTCTAGGAGTCCTCGGAGCGGAAGGATCTTGCCGTCTCCACGAGGGCCTGGACGCACTCGATCTTGCCCTGTGGCCTGATTCCGTGGCCTAGGTTGAGGACGTGGCCCGGGTCCCCGTTCATGGAGAGGAGGAGGTTTCGGGCCGTCTCCTCAACCTGGGTGGGCGAGGTTTCCATGAGGGCAGGGTCCAGGTTGCCCTGCAGGGCGAAAGGCTGGGGGAAGGTTTCACGGGCTTCGCGAAGATCGCATTCATGATCCAGGCTGATCCCCTGCGCCTTGCACCCCGCGAGGAGGTTTACCCTGTCCTTGGGCGTTTTGGCGTAGAGAATGACGGGGACCTCCCCCGAAACGGCTTCTATGACTTCGTCGATCCATCTCAGGCTCCAGTCGCGGACCTTGTCCGGGGGGCAAAGTCCGTGCCAGCTGTCGAAAACCTGTAGGGCATCGATTCCCGATGCCGCCTGCATGCGAACGTAGTCGGCCAGCTCGCGGGTAAGCTTTTCCATGAGCTTTGCGAAAAGGACCGGGTTCCCGCTTGCCAGGCTCCGCGTTTTAGGGAAGCCCGGCGCCGATCCCCCGTCGATCATGTAGCAGGCCAAGGTCCAGGGTGAACCGCAAAACCCAAGCAGGCCTCTTGAATCTCCCAGTTCCGACCTAAGCAGCTTGAGGGCATCGCCCACATAGGAAAGCCGGTCTGCTGCGCACCCCGAATCGAGCTTGTCCAGGCAAGCTTCCGACTCGAGCGCGTATTCCATCTGAATCCCCCCTTTGTCCCTGAAATGATAGGGCTGGCCCATGGCTTCTGGAATTACGAGAATGTCGCTGAACACAATGGCGGCATCCAGCTCGAACCTTTTCAGCGGCTGAAGGGAAACTTCTACTGCAAGCTCGGGGGTCTTGACCATCTCGAGAAACCCGTGTCTCTGTTTGAGGGCCCGGTATTCGGGCAGGTACCTGCCTGCCTGCCTCATGATCCAGACGGGTGGCCTTCCCTCGTTTCTGCAGCCTAGAGCCGCATTGAGTCTTTGTCGCGAGGTCATTCGCCTAGGCCCAGCCAGTCGCTGGGTTGAAGGTATTTTTCATAAAGCCTCGCTTCCTCGGAGCCTTTCTCGGGCGACCATCCGTAGCTCCACTCGACGCTTGGGGGCAGGGACATGAGGATCGATTCAGTCCTTCCTCCGGACTGGAGGCCGAAATGGGTCCCGCGGTCGTAAACGAGGTTGAACTCGACGTACCTTCCTCTGCGGTATTTCTGAAAGTCCTTTTGCTCGCGGGAGAAAGGCTTTTCCCATCCCCGCTGGAGAATCTCGAAGTACGCATCCCCGAAAACCTTTCCGACCTGCTCCACGAAGGAAAGGGACTTATCGAAGCCACCCTCGGCGTAGTCATCGAAAAACAAGCCTCCGACCCCCCTTGTTTCGTTACGGTGAGGAAGGTAGAAATATTCGTCGCACCATTTTTTGAAGCGCTTGTAGTGATCCGCCCCATAGGCGTCGCAGACCTCCTTGGCCTGCTCGTGCCAGAAAACAACGTCCTCATGGACGGGGTAATAGGGGGTGAGGTCGAAACCGCCTCCGAACCACCAGACGGGTTCCTCTCCCTTGGGGGTGGCCTCGAAATAGCGGACGTTTGCATGGCTGGTGGGAAGGTAGGGGTTGTCGGGGTGAATAACCACCGAGACGCCCATGGCCCTGAAGGGAGCTCCCTCGAGTCCGGGTCTGCCCTGTGTTGCGGTGGGAGGAAGCGTTCCGCCCCGGACGTCGGAAAAGTTTACGCCCCCTTTTTCGATGATTTCCCCATTGGCGAAGGCCAGGGTCTTTCCTCCTCCGCCCTCTTTCCTTTTCCAAGAATCCTCAGTCCCCTGAATCTTCGGGTCGAAGGCCTCGAGTCTTGTCCGTAGATCCTCCTGCAGGCCCACGAATGTTTTCCTGGCCTGCTCGGCTTGTTCGAGATTACTCACTAAGCATGAGTTGCAAGCCGATCATGAGTCCGACCGCGAAGCGTCTTGAGACAAGGCGCGTTACTCCTCGGCTTCCGACTCGGTTTCTGCCGCCGGTTCCTCGGGGGCAGCCTCGGATTCTGCGGCAGGTTCTGCGGCGGCAGGCGCTTCCTCTTCTTCCTCCTCGGCTTCCTCAATCTCCTTGGCAAGGTGCTCCTTGGCTTCCTCCAGGTCTTCGCAGATTCCCCAGTCCTCGCAGCCATCCAGGTTGTTCCACATCTCGGCATCCTCCCCGGTGGCCAGGATTGCCCCGCGCATGGGAAGCTTCATGTCCTCGATCTTCTCGGCGAACTCGCCCACGACCTCGATGGCTTCCTCGCCGATTTCCTCCAATTCCGAAACGTCGATGATGAGCTTCACGATGCCCTCGTTGATAGTGTTTCGGATGCGGTTGTCCATATTCTCCTTGATGTCGTTCATGACGAAGTTGGACAACTCGTTGGGAACTTTGAAATAGAGATAATCCTCCACGAACTTGAAGTACCTTGCGGAAGAGTCCAGGTTCATGACGTTGTACATCACGGCCTCGGTCTTGTTTGGGTCGAAGGGCTTGGTTATGCAGTCCGCAAAACCCGAGTCGAGGGCTTTCTTCTGAGCCGCCTCGTCACCCTTTACGATCATTCCGAGAATAGGGGTGTTCAGGACGTTGTGGTTGGTCTTGAGCTTGCGGCGCAGATCGACGGCGGCATCATCCGGCAGGGCCATGCTTATGAGAATGGAGGAGAACGAACTCTGGTTACAGGCGGCAATGGCCGATTCCTCGTCATGAGCGCTCTTGCACACCCATTCGCTCCTCGAGAAAATATCCTTCAGCTGGGAAATGATGTTGGGCTTGTCGTCCACGATCAGGATACGGATTCCTCCTGCTCCAGCGCCGTCTTCCTCTTGCGATTCGTCGGCACTGCGCAGATGATCGTTCTGGGAGTCCCCGCGAACGGCCAGCCTGTTCATCCTGTAAAGCCTGCGTCCGAGGGTTCGCATCAGCTTTAGGGCCACCTTTGGGTTTTTTTCGCAAATGCTTGCGATGTTTTCCTCAACGTGGCGTACCCGGGACTCCGTCTTGGCCCGGATCACGGCATCCCGCTTGAGAGAGAGCAGTTCGCTCAGCTCTCCGAAGATCGCCCCGGCCATGTCGATCTCGCTGATTACCTTTCCGTCTCTTATTACCTCAAGGGAGCCGGATTCGAGTATGCAGAACCCCGTGCCAAGCTCTCCTTCCGCGAGAACCACTTCTCCCGCTCCATATTCCTGCTGCCTTATCATAAGAAATTTACTTTACTATAGTGAATGTGATTCCAACAGATCAAATGAAATTATTGATCAAATTTTCCAGCATTTCCTGCCGGCCCGAAGGGAGCGTGCCGGGCTCTGCGGAGAGGGCATGGGACTCCAGTTCTGCAAGGTTTGCGTTTCCGGCCTCGATCTTCGAGCCAAGCTCCCCGTTCCAGCTGGAGTAGCGCTCGTCGAGGAAGGCTTGGTAGCGTCCGTCGGCCCGGATCGCCGCGGCATTCTTGAGGCCGCGGGCGAAGGCGTCCATTCCGCCTATGTGGGCGTGGAACAGATCGACTGGCTCATGGGACTCCCTTCTTCTCTTGGAGTCGAAGTTCAGGCCCCCCGTGGTGAATCCGCCCATCTCCAGAAGGACGAGCATGACCTTTGTGGTATCATAGATATTGGTCGGGAACTGATCGGTGTCCCAGCCCAGGAGCTCGTCCCCTGCATTTGCGTCTACCGACCCCAGGGCTCCCGCGGCCGCGGCAACTTGCAATTCGTGTTCGACCGTATGGCCTGCGAGGATGGCGTGGTTGGTTTCGATGTTGAGCTTGAAATGGTCGAGCAAGTCGTACTCCCGCAGGAAATTCAGGCAGGCCGCGCTGTCGGAATCATACTGGTGCTTGGTCGGCTCCTTGGGCTTGGGCTCGATGTAGAACTGGCCCTCGAAGCCAATCTCCTTCTTGTAGTCGACGGCCATGTGGAGGAGGCCGGCCAAATGATCCAGCTCCCTCTTCATGTTGGTGTTGATGATGGAACCGTATCCTTCTCTGCCGCCCCAGAAGGTATAGCCTTCCCCGCCGAGTCGATGGGTGACCTCGATGGCCTTCTTTACCTGGGCGGCGGAATAGGCGAAAACGTCTACGTAGGGGGAAGTGGCGGCCCCCATGGCATACCGCGGATGGGCAAAGAGACAGGCCGTTCCCCAGAGGAGCTTCTTTCCCGTTTCGCCCTGGAGTTTCTCGAGCTCGTCCACGACCGCGTCAAGGGCCTTGTTGGATTCCGCGAGGGTGGGGAGCTCGGGAGCGACGTCCCGGTCGTGGAAGCAATAGTAGTCGATCCCGACCTTGTCCAGAAACTCGAAGAATACGTGGGTCCGCTTTACCGCGTTTTCCACCGAATCGGTTCCGTCGTCCCATGGCATGAGGGCGGTGCCTGGGCCGAAAGGATCGGCCAGTGGGTTTCTCATGCAATGCCAGTAGGCAGCGCCGAAACGCAGGTGATCCATCATCTTCTTGCCCTCTACCTCGGCATCGGGGTCGTAATGCTTGAAGGCCAAGTCGTTCTTGGAATCTTTGCCCTCGAACTGGATCTTCGAAACTTCGGGGAAGTACTGAGTCATAACGGGTTGTTCTTCGTTGATGGGGTGGGGGTTTAGGGGGAGTTTTGATGTTTGATGAACTGAAGGATTAGTCAAGGGCAGAATAGCGTCGTTTCCTTACCCGATTGGCGGTTCGCCGCGTTATGAGGGCCATCGGCTTGGAACTACGGCGAATCGATCCGCTCGACTGAAAGGTTGCCGATCAATTCGGAGGTCGGGAGCATCGACTCGACCATGGAATCCTCCTTCATGGAGCTTACGAAAAAGATGATCCGGTCCGCTGGGCACCGCACCTTTCGAAGGGCCGAATCGAAGTTGACCCACCTGCCGCGTAGGTAGAACTGGGTCCACATATGGTAGACCATGGCGTTCTTTGTTCCCTTGAACTCCTTAGCATAGACGATGCCCGTCGCCACTCGGGAGGGAATGCCCAGGGCACGCCCGAGGGCGGCGAGAAGGATCCCGTGCTCGGTGCAGTCACCCTCGCGTTTCCTGGCCACTTCGCTGGCGGAGGCGAAGCCCACGGAGAAGTTCTTCTCGGAAACGTATCGGGACACGAAGCTGCAGAGCCTTTCTGCGGTCTCGAAGGGGCTGCGCGAACCTTGCCCGGCCCGCTTGGCGAGCTCCTTGACGAGCTTGTCCTCGCAATCGACGAGGATGTTCGCCTCGCGGTATTCCGGCCCGACTTGCAGGGGGTGCCCCTTGCCCTTGCGGATGGCTTTCCAGTCCTCGGCCAGCACCTCGATTTCAAGGGTGCGCCCGTCGACCCGCCGAATTTTCTGGGTTTTCCCTTCATAGGCGATGTCCGTGATGTTCCCATCCTTGGCCCGGAGCCGAAAGACGTTCCTGCGGGCCATGGGCGGGAGTTCCGACCCCAGTGAGATCACCGAGTCGAGAAGGAAGTCCTCCTTCAGTTCTCCTTCCGCCTTGGCCCTTTTTTCGGAAGACTGGCGGATATCGATGGACAGTCCACCCATCTGCATCTGCGTACGCACGGCTATCCCCTCGCCATCTAGCCAGTTGCTGGTCTTGAGCGACCCGACGCTGCTCACCATCTCGATCTCCGTCTCAAAGGCATCGATATCGCCCTCGGCGAGTGAAACCTTGGCCGGGCCGAGGGTCCGGATGATGGCCCGGGTCGGCTTGGCCATCCCGAAGTCCGGGCTGTAGACCCGCGCCTCATAGGTCAGTCCTTTCTCACGGAACCCCTTTTCCTTCAGTAGCTTGAGGATCCCCCAGGTCATCTTTCCCAGAGGGTCGAGGGGATAGCGCTTGGTCGTTTCGCGCAGGAATTGCTTTTCCCTGACCACGATCTCCCCGTTCTCTACCCATCCTTTCTTGAGAATGGGTATTCCCGCCATGAGGGTTTCCCCGGAGAAGCCGATGATCTTTCCGTCCGGCGACTCGCTGGTTCTTTCCGCGACCTTCATCTCTATGACCTGTCCCGCCCGCTTGATCCTCATCTCGAAAATGCTTTCCGAGCGGACCTCTCCCTCCACGAGCTTCATGGTGGAATGAGCGAACCCGACCTTGGATTCGCCCAAGTACACTTCGTACCAGCGGTCCATCGGCCGGAACTCCGCCTTCTTTTCCGCGGCCAGGTGAACCGGGGCCGGGAAGAGGCAAATCATCAAGGCTTGGAATGTAAGGGCTTTCTTCAAGGATAAATGGGTTCGAACGCCGCGGGGGTTGCTGTGGACAAGTTGCCTCAGCTTTTGCTATGAGTCGAGACGCAATGGAGGAAAACGAGACCTTTGATTTTATCGTGGTGGGTGGCGGAAGCGCCGGCTATGCCGCTGCCCGGACCTTTCATGAGCGCGGGGGCAAGGTTGCGATGGTCGATGGGGCGGGTGAGCTGGGCGGTCTTTGCATCCTCCGCGGATGCATGCCCTCCAAGACCCTCATCTATTCGGCCGAAGCCCTGCATTTCGCCCGCCAAGGCGCCGTCTTCGGGTTTGCGGCCGGCTCCCCGAAAGCCGACCTGTCCGCCATGCAGGCCCGCAAAAAGAAGGTCATTGCCGAATTCGCCGACTACCGCCGGGGCCAGATTGAGGACGGTCGCTTCACCCTTTTCCGCGAGCATGCCTCCTTCGTCGACGAGCATACCCTTTCCCTCGGGCCCGACCGTCTCATCCGTGGGGACAAGATTCTCGTAGCTACGGGATCCGAGGTGTCGGTTCCCTCCATCCCCGGCCTTTCCGAGGTCCCCTACAAGACCAGCGACGACGTCCTCGAGCTTTCCGTGGTTCCTCCCGAGTGCATCGTGCTGGGTGGGGGCGTGGTGGCCTGCGAGTTGGCCCAATTCCTCTCCCGTGTCGGGTCGCGGGTTACCCTTCTCCAGCGCAGTCCGCGCATCCTCAGGGAATTTCCCGCGGAAGCCTCGCGAGCCGTCGAGACGGCCATGACGGAGGAGGGGATCAACCTCCTGACTGGGGTATCCCTGGAAGGCTTCCGCTTATCCGGAGAGGAACGCACGGAAGTTTCCTTTCTTCACGATGGGGAGGCCCGGACCCTTGAGACCGGCTTCCTCTTCCTTGCCCTCGGCCGAACGCCCGCCACCCGTGGCATGGGGCTTGCCGAGACGGGTGTCGAGTTGCTCCCGGGCGGACGGATCGGGACCAACGAGTTCCAGCAGACGAGCCTTCCCGGGATCTATGCCGCGGGTGACTGCTCGGGCCCGCACGAGATCGTTCACGTCGCGATCAGGCAGGGCGAGACGGCGGCCCTCCATGCCCTCGGGCAACCCGTCGAGCCCATGAACTACGACCAACTGCTCACTGTTGTATTCACCGATCCTCAGGTTGCCCGGGTCGGATTGTCTCCCGACCGGTTGAAGGAGCGTGGCATCGACTTTCTTTCCGCTTCCTATCCCTTCGACGACCATGGCAAGTCCATCCTCATGGAAGCCAAGCACGGTTACGTCGCGGTTCATGCCGAGCGGTCCACCGGCCGTGTGCTGGGGGCGGAATGCGCGGGCAAGGACGCGGGCGAGCTGATCCATTCCCTTTCCGTGGCGGTTTCACTCGGTGCTACGGTCCACGCCCTCGTGAAGGCGGACTGGTATCATCCGACCCTGTCGGAAATCTGGACCTACCCGCTGGAAGACCTGGCCGAGGAAATCCCCCCGCCGGCCTAGAAGAAGTAGTACATCATGAAGATGGCGCAACTGGCCAACCCGCCGGCCCAGAAGCGGTCTTCCTTGTAGACCGGCTCTCCCGATTCGCTCGCCTTGAGGCGGGCGGAGAGGAAAAAGCAAAGAAAGGTCCAGGCGGCCCCGATCCAGGCCGCGATCACCGGGGTGACCATCGTGTCCAATGCGACCAGAGCTCCCAGCAACCCGTAGATGCCCAGCGAGATGAGCAGGGTTTTCCCGAAGACCGCCAGCTGGGCGGGGGTGAATACGCCCAGCCCCGTCCAGGTGAGCTTGGCCTTCTCCTCGTCCGGTTGGGTCGAATTGCTCACCAGGAGGTGAACGATCAGGCTGAGGATTGCCGACAGGAAGGCCCCGTGGAGAAAGTTCAGCTTGGCCCCGAAGAGATTGATCAAGGCGTCGTTCCCTTCCGCAAGCATGGCGTATGCCGGAGGTATGGAGTAACTGAAGATCACGCCCGAAACGATTGCGGCGACGCCTCCCGCAGCGGTGGCTTTTTTCCAGAACATGCCCAGTGCGAAGGCAATCACCACCCCTGCGATGAGGTTGCCCTGGTGCTTGGCCACGTGCAGGAAGAAGCTGTCCTCCGAGTTCGGGTCCATGGTGAAGATGGTAAAGACCCCTGCGAAGACGATGAAGACGACGATCCAGATACGCCCCATGGAAATCAGTTGCTTGTCGCTGGCATCCGGGTTTACGTAGCGCTTGTAGATATCGAAGGTCATGATGGTGGCTGCGGAATTCATCATGGAGTCCAGGCTTGAGAGAATTGCTCCGATCATCCCCGCCGCGATCAGCCCCACCAGACCGTAGCCGAGCGGGGCGATCAGCTCGGTGAGGAGCTTGATGAAGACGGCGTCCTGTGCGACGTCCATGTTACGGTCCTTGAAAAGGTAGTAGGCGGCGATCCCCGTGCCGATGGAGAAGAAGGGAATGAGCAGCTTGAAGAAACCGGCCGCCAGGATGCCCATCCTGGCCTCCTTGTCGGAACGGGCCGACAAGGCCCGTTGGACGATGAACTGGTTCGTGCCCCAATAGTAGAAGTGCAGGACCATCAGGCCCGTCAGGACGCCCGTCCAAGGGAGGGCGGGGTGATCGGAGCCGTTATAGAGGTGCAGGCGTTCCACTCCCTCCTTCCCCAAGTCCCGCTCGACCAGGTTTCCCCAGCCCCCGATCTCGGGTTGCGAAAAGGTGACGTAGGCGACCAGAAGCCCGGCCAGGAGAAGAAGGACCGACTGGATGACGTCGGTCACGATGACCGCCCTGAGACCGCCCAGGATAACGTAGGCGCCCGTCACGATGGCCATGATGAGGATGCCCAGTTTGTAATGGAACGGGTCCACGTCGCCGGGCGAAATCTCCGGGTTTTGGGCGTTGCCGCCCGAGAAGCTGATGACGGGTCCGGGCTTGTCCTTGGGAAAAGAGGGTAGTTCGCCGGTGATCGTGAGCTTGGTGAGCTGCCCGGCCTCCATCGCCGGGGACAGGGCCTCGGTGGGCTTCCCGTTTAGGAGGATCTCGGGCGGGGAGCCGTAGGCGTCTCCACCGTATACCACGTTAACCTCGCTGATCCGTCCGTCGTCCGAGACGACGGCCTCCGCGATCGCCTTTCTTCCGGTGTCCCCCTGCAGGAGCAGGTTGATCGAGCGCGAGCCGATGTAGAATCCGGGAACCATCTGGATGACCACCATGATGACGACCATGATGAGGGCATAGCTGACCCGGCTCCGGTCGTCGTAGCGCTTGCTCAGGTAGTCGCTCAGGGTAAAGACGTTGAGCTTGCGGTAGACCGGCAGAAAGAAATAGCACAGCATCAGCAGGCCGGCGATTGCGGTAATCTCGAAGTGGCTCTGGGCGAACCCGACCGCGAACCCGACTCCCATCATGCCGACGATGTGGTTGGCGGACACGTTGGATCCGAAGATCGAGCCCGCGACCCCCCACCAGCGGGTGTTCTTGCCCGCCAGGAAGTAGTCCTCCGAGCTATCCTCCCTTCTGCCTGCCCAAAGGCCGACGCCCATGATGGCCACGAGCGAGCCGAAGAAGATTATTAGATCGGTGGTGGAAAGAAGGCTGTTCATGGGCCGAGCTTACGCAAAAAGCAAGCCTGGTGGAAAGGTTAAAGTCCTCCCGGAGGGCTATCCTCGGAGGAACTAGAGCTTGAATCCGAAAGCCTTTGCGATCTTGCGGACGAAGGCCCGGCGATCCTCGGTTTTGCATCCGTTGAGCCAGTCGCCCAGGTAGGTCCGGAAGTTTCTTTTCTTGCGGTCCTTTCGTTCGTTCAGGGAGGAGAGGGCGGCCCATCCCGCGGGTTCTTCCTCAAAGAAGGGCAGGAGGCGTATCGCGACCATCAGGTTTCGGGCCCGGTCGGTTGCGTTCCCGGCCAGCTCGTCCTTTTCCCGCTCGTACCAGTCGGCCAGGGTCAGGTCCTCGGGCCATGGTTGCTTCTCCACCCTTTCCCGGGCGTATTTCTCGAACTGTCCGGCATAGGACTTCCAGTTCGAGTAGGGCGGGTTGGTTTTCCAGTCCTCGCTCAATTTTCCCAGGGCGAACAGGGAAGCCGTCTCGCAGATCGTCTCCTCGAACCAGTGGTTGCTCTGGTCGCCCTCCCGGTAGCCGCAGAGGATGTGTCCGATCTCATGGGAGAACTGGAAGGCGTACTGGCACCAGAACCGGTCCCCGGTGTTCAGGTTGACGAAGTATTCTCCCCTGTCGCCCCGGCGGAACAGGACGATGGGCCCGTTGCTCGAGCGGCCTACGTGGATGGCGTTCCAGTCGTTCCTGCCGGAATGAGGGAAAAGCTGGCGGGCGGTCGAGTTGAGGACCGCCAGGACATCCGCCTCGTTGGTTTGGCCCCAGTTCTTCTCGATCAGACGGATCTTCGGGGCCTTGCCCTTTTTTTCCTCCGCTTGTCCGGGATGGGG
>TARA_B100000674_G_scaffold230892_1_pt1 | contig 31302 bp, 30 predicted proteins | sample TARA_B100000674 | Tara Oceans TARA_B100000674 (sample SAMEA2622759) | marine metagenome | biome: marine biome (ENVO:00000447); feature: surface water layer (ENVO:00002042); material: "saline water (ENVO:00002010), including plankton (ENVO:xxxxxxxx)" | depth 5 m | reverse complement strand
TGGTCAGCCCGTTTTGAGCTTCAGCAACAGGCACCTGCCGCGTCACCGCTTGGCCCTTCTCCACTCGGGCACTAAATCTGACAAAACACCCAGCGCTGCTTCCACATCCTGCGCCGCTATTGCTGCATCGAGCTCCTTCAATTGCGACCAGAGCTCATGAGGAGGTATCGACCGTTCCTTAGCTCGATAAATCAAGGGATGTGCTGTGGGCTTGGATTCAGCCCCGATTAAAAGCTCCTCATAGAGCTTCTCGCCGGGTCGCAAACCGGTGCAAACGATCTCGATGTCCCCTTCGGGATGGGCAGCATCACGGAGTGATAAACCACTCAGTCGTACCATCTGCTCAGCCAGTGCTTTGATCCGCACAGGCTCACCCATATCGAGTAGAAACACATCACCGCCTTGAGCGAGAACAGAAGACTGAAGCACCAAAGTGACCGCCTCAGGGATGGTCATGAAGTAGCGGATGATCTCCGGGTGGGTGAGGGTGATCGGCCCACCGGCGGCAATCTGACGTCGAAACAGGGGCACCACCGAACCTGAGGAGCCGAGCACATTGCCAAAGCGCACCATGGACAAACAAGTGTTGGTTGCCTGAGCAGAATGTGCCTGCACAACCAATTCAGCCAGACGCTTGGACGCACCCATAACGTTGGTGGGGCGAACAGCTTTGTCGGTAGAAATCAACACCACCTGAGCCACATTGCTGGCGACAGCGGCGCGGCAAACTTGATCGGTGGAGCCCACATTGTTGGACAGACCTGCTAGCGGATTGGCCTCGACAAGCGGGACGTGTTTATAGGCAGCCGCATGGAAGACCAGCTGCACAAAGTGCTCGGTAAACAAACGCCGCAGCAGCTGCGGGTCGTTGGCGCTCCCCATCACTGTCTGAAGCACCACACCATTCGGCACTACCAAACGGAGCTCCTGTTCAATGGCATAGAGCGCCATTTCACTATGTTCCAGCAGGATCAACCGCGCCGGCGATAACTCCAGAATCTGTCGGCAGAGCTCCGCACCAATCGATCCTCCTGCCCCAGTGACGCAAACCACCGCGCCACGTATCACTGGACTAACCAGCTTTGGATCGGCCGGCACCTCATCACGACCAAGCAGATCTTCGATAGCGACCGGCCGCAAGGCATCGATACGGGCTCGCCCTGAGGTGAGGTCATCCACCGAGGGAACCTGCAATACAGCGATACCACTACCCTGGAGGTCGTCGACAATTCGGCGTCTTTGACTGCGGGACAGAGAGGGAATCGCCAGCAGGACCTGACCAACGGAGCCCTCAAGATCCTTCAACACCTGGGGTGGTTGGATCCGAATGCCATTGATCGAACGATTCCAGTAGGCCGGATTGTCATCAAGGAAGGTGATAATCCTGTGATTGCCCGCCAAACGCAAAGCAGCTGCCAACTGGGCACCGGCTTCACCTGCGCCATAAATAGCGACACGAATCTGCTCCTTGTGCTGACTGGAGCGCAGATTGAGTAACACATCCCTAAGTGCAAAACGAACTGCCCCAGTGAAACCGGTGAGCAGCAGCCACAAGAGGATCCAGGAGCTGCTGGGCGGCATTGGCAGGCGAAACATCAAACCAATGGAAGACAGTGATAGGACCAGCAGTCCATTGCGGCCGGCCAGGCGATAGATCGCTGAACTACCTACATAGCGGGTCAGCCCTTTGTATTGCCCCGTGAGCGCGTATAGGGGCAGTCCAACCAGAAGCGCGGCCAGCAACAACCAGTTACTAGCGGCCATAAAATTAAAATCAAAGGGATGCGTCAAACGCAACCAGAAGCTCAAACATACCGACAGGGATAACAGGAGTGAATCAATGCCGATAAGGAGAAGCCGCCTGAAGACAGGAGGCATGCCCACTAGAAAATTCGTAAAAACAAAAAAACGCATCAGCTCTTGGATGCCACAGCAAAGGGCAAAGCCACACGCTGATCCAGCCACACGCCAGCCAAGAGCACCAAAACAGAGAAACAGGAAACCCAAGGCAAGCCTCCAACATGCATGGACACAGCAAGTAATGACGTAGTGACGATGTAAGTAAGAGACACATGGGCGTGAGGCCAGCCGGCCTGATTCAGACGCTGAAACAAATGAAGACGATGTGCTTGAAAAACTCTTTGACCATCAAGTAATCGGCGTATTACACAGAGGCAAGCATCTCCCAACAAGGGAGTGGCCACAAGGAGATAACCAAAAGCCTCCGACCAGCTTGGAGCCTGAAGGGCGAGCCCAGAGAACAACGCTCCCAGAAAAGTACTACCAACATCCCCCATAAAAACCTTGGCGGGACTCCAATTCCAAAACATAAAACCAATAAGAGAGCCCACCAAAGCCCAGAGGGATGGAGGAGCTGTGAGCGCAATAGCTAAGCTACCGATGGCCACAACCAGGCAGCCAGAAACAAGGCCATCAAGTCCGTCCATAAAGTTGGTGAAGTTGATCACGGCGGTTACAACAATCAACATCGGGGGCAGCATCAGCCAGGGAAGAGGAAGCGGGCTCACCAGGATCAACATCAGTGCAGTGAGTAACTGAAAGATGTAACGTAATTCGGCGGGGAGGTTGTAGCGATCGTCGAGGAAGCCCACTACAGCAAGCGGTAGAGCCAACAAGGGAAGGATCACAATTGCCAATTCACCTGCTGGCAAACCTGACTGACCAGAGAAGATCGGCTGCAAAAAACCGAAAAAGCTTGTAGCTGCTGCAACAAGCACGAACGACACACCACCGCCTCGTGGAGTGGGAAGGACATGAGAGCTGCGGGCGTTGGGCTGATCGAGCAGGAAAAGACGGAGACAAGGGAGAAGCGCACGAAGGATGCAAGAGACAGCTAGAGCACCAAGCGCTACGGCGAGCAAAACTGATGAGAGCATTAGGCCAACGGAAACACCGGAAAAGGCTGGGCTTCAGAAGAAAGGAGTTGGTGTGTGGGGGTAAAGCCAGAAAGATTGACGCCAGTACGCAACACAGCTTCAAAAGCCTTAGGCGAGAAAAGCAAAAGGGGAGAAGCGAGAGAGAAAAAAAGGCGGTTTGGAATGGGCAACAATCGACAACGAAACGCGGAATCTCGCGATTGCTGAGCCTGTAGGAGAGATCTAATCATCATTGTGTAAGTGAGACTTGTGTCGCCACCCAGCGGGATACGCTCTGGCAGACATTGATCACAACTAGATTCACGTATGAGTTCAGCTATATGAAGAGCAACAGCTGCTAACTGGGAGGCGTGGATCGGCTGTCGCAAACCAGTATCAGAAGGTATAGGTATGAACGGAAGCCATCGAAGCAACTTGAGAATCTTGCTGAGATTGCGATCTCCGTAAGGACCCGATTTGCCATAAATCAGGGTGGGCTGCAAAATATGGCAAGGCACATGCAAGGTACGACAGAGGGACAGCAAAGAGTCTTCAGCAGAACTCAGACGATGCACAAGTTCCCGATCAAAACGATTTGCAGAAAAACGCTTCGTAATGACAGAAGAGGACGAACAAGCAATAACACCACGAATCCCAACCAGACGCTCGGGATGTACGCGGTTCAACTGTTCAATAAAAGAGGCAAACAGCCAGATTGGACCAAAGCAAATCCAAAGAGTAGGGCTTCCCGATATGCCAGATGGAAGAAAAGTGAAAGGGTTAGAAAAATCAAAGGATGGTAAAGAGGAGTAACGGGAATAGGTATGGACAGACCAAGGAGACAGAGATTGAGTGGCTTGGTGGCGAAAGGATTCTCCCGTAGCATTGGTGGAACCGAAAAGATAGATATTCATTGACGGAAACATTCAAAAGAAGTAGTCATGCGTCGAAGGTATCGCAAAAGGAAAGGAAACCACCAATACCCGCCAAAAGCGCTCCGGTATGCGTAGCAGACCTCCTGGAGACGACGACGAGTCTGCTGAGCGCTGATTCCTCCATCGAGCATATGTACAAGCTCAAGGTCAGTGCACTGCACGCGTAGCTCCTTGAAAGAACTTAACTGCAAAAAATAATCAAGGTCGGCGGACAGTCGATAACCAGGTGCAAAACGCCTCAATAGTTTACGGGAACCAGGCCCAAACAAGGTCGCTTGATGGGGAGGAGTGCTCCCCCAAAAAAGACAACTACGAAAGGAAGATGGCGGAAAGAAGCGCTGAGGCGTAAATGTTGCAGCCCGGGAAAGGCGTCCATTAAGGGATTTTATATAGCGACCGCGACAAACAAGCAAATCTGGTCTAAATTTAGAATTCTCTATTATCGATACAACACTGAGAAAAGCTGAAGGCTTGGACGCAAAGTCATCTGAGCCCCAAAAAATAACCCAATCGTCGGGCTCAGCTACCGAGAAACCTAAATTCATCGCACCAAAGATTCCAGGATCTTTTTGATCTTGCTTTATCCACCGATAGCGACGGTCTGACTCACAGCAAGAACTCAACCACTGACGATGTTCGGGAGAAGAAGATCCATCTACGAACAAAACACGCCAGTTTGTCCAAGACTGATTAGAGAGTGAATCAACTAGAGCAGGGAGAGTAGCATAGGAGTCCAAAGTTGGGACAATGATAAACAAACGGATAGGTGAAGGAGATTGACAATTCATAAAACATCAGAGAAAGTCTTAGAAGCTTGATACATAACACGGACAAAAGATATAGCCATTTGAAATAAAAAGAAACAAATCGCAGGGAGGTATTGAAATAGAATATAAAAACAAAAGAACAACGACGAATATTAATCAAATAAATTACTAGTGGCAAACAAAAAGGCCTTCACAATGGCTACGAGAATCTCTCTAAGAAAACGGAAAAGAAAAGCGATAAATATTAGAGGAAGAAACACTGGAGAAGATCCCCGAGAAACAATCATAAGACGCTCAAGCAAAACACGGAAACGATTAGTATCCGAAACCCCGCCAGGCGAAAGGGATGCGATAGGTGCGCGATAGGTATAAAAAGACTTGTGTTGTGAATAAAGAAGTGTAAAAATTAAGTGAAAGTCTGATGAAAACCTAAATGATAGAGAAAAGGGCGAATGATCAACGCGTGGTATAAAAATATTTTGATGAGAGAAAGGAAATATCAAACACAAAAAAGAAAAATGAAGCGCGATGCGCCTTGCAGGAGAAGAAGGTAAACATAAGAATGGAGAACTTGAAAAGAAAATAAGTGGAATATCAGGAGAATGAAATAGTGAGAGGCTAGATATATCAGCGAGAATAGATGATAGAAAACATATGTCATTGCACGCGTCACCCGAATTCAAAAACCAGATGTACATACCACTGGCAGAGCGAACACCAATATTCATAGCATGATAAATGCCAAGCTTATGATCACGGGCAATTATAATTGGAAGGCCAGTAAAATGATGCAGATCAGAAAGATCAAGCGAATATGGAACAACAAGAATCAATTCAAACAAAGATGAGTCTATGTTTTTGAGGGGTGCAATAGTTTCATATATATGGGTAGCATTAATTCCGATTGTAATAATAGAGAGAGGTTTGTTTTTCATGAGTCAAAATAATTATAAAAAGACCACAAAGCGCGTTCACTAGATATAAGAGATTTTTGAAGTATAGGAACACGAAGCTGATCATAATCAAGAAGAAAGGTATTAAATGCAGAAACCAATGAAAAAACGCAATCCAAAGAGAAAGAATAGTAATGATGGCCGATAAGCTCCTTCACGTAAGGTAGATCTGGAGCAATAGTAGGAATACCAAAGTGAGAAGCTTCAATTATTGGTAGCCCTAAAGACTCAAAAGATGAAACAAAAAGAAGAGCGGAGGATTGGCTTAAATGGGATAGGCATTGAGTGTGCGTAAGCCTCCCAAGACAGTGATAAGAACTAGAAAAGCTAGAAAGTGGGTTATCGGAATCAATGGTAAAAAATATTGATATATGATTTCTTTCACAAAAAGAAGAAATCGAGCGATCAAGAAATATATGATGATTTTTGTGAGGGAGAAGAGTAGCGGGATAAAAAAAAGAAAGTGTCATGGCAAATGCAAAAAGGAGATAAATCGATGGCGGGGAAAGAACAACTTAAGGCCGCTTTTCATATGCTCAGTTTGGGTGAAAAACACAAGGGATTTATTAACCAGAATTCTAAAGATTAAAAACTTAAGTCTCCAAAGATAGGAACAATTGAAGAGAAGGTTAGCCTGATGACAATAAAGGATTTGGTTATGACCAAAAAGAAAAGGAAAGTCATCAATAGTCAAAAGGGAACGCGAGAAGAAAGAAGGGATAAGTAAAAGCTTGAGAAGAAAATGTAGTGGGTAAGAACGTACAATAGCGGGTAGGCACTTAAAATGAATATTTCTGTGATCAAGAGAGGAGAAAACATTGTCTGGTATGAGATCAATTAAAGATGCAAGTGAAGAGCCCGAAGAATAAACAATTAGAATAGAATCAATATGCTGATCAACAATGATAGCCTTGATTAAAGAAAATACGACCAATGAAGAGCCCTCACCATTAGTACCAGAAGCCCATAAAGTGAAATTATAAGTCACAACTAAAAGAGGCGAATAAAGGAAATTTTAGATTTACGATGAAAAAGAGCTAAAGACAAAGAGAAGATAATAATTCCAGGATATAACTCAAAAAGGTTAGAGGTAAAACCAAGTATAGAAGCGCAGAAAACGGATAGGTGCCAAATATGAGAAACGGAATAAGAAAGAAACTTAGAATTGATAGTCATTGTTAATTGATAGAGTGAATAGGCAAAGATTAATATATAAAACAAAAGCCCAAAAATACCAAGATTACCGAAGAATGAATTAATAAGACTATCGGTTATGTAACCAAACTGAGAGTCGAAAGAATAGTAGAGGTTAGTGTAGAGACCAGGAGAACCAAATATAAAGTGAACAAAGTTGTCATTGAAAATTGAATAAAAGATATCAAATCTTGTTCCCAGTGATATTGAGTAGGTATCAGAACCAAAATCGAACAAGTTGCGTCTTGCGAAATAGAATAGAGTTGGAATAAAGGTTAAAACACAAGCAATGATAAATGTCAGTGATTTAGGGTATACCTTTTGACGAAAAGAAAGGACAAAGGGAGAAAGAACTGTAAAAATTAAAAAAACAATTAGGACTAAAAAGGCAGTCGAAGAATATGCAAGTAATAAAATAGCGAGAGCCATGAGACCAAGAACTCTCAACACAACTTGCTTCAATTGATTAGTAGACTGACTAAGCAGCAAAGAGAAATATAAAAGAACAGTATTGCCAGCAAGCGAATTGCCATTATAAAATATGGACGGGCATTTATTTTGGATACACGCACCCTGGATATACTGTTGTAAAGATATAATGAAAAAGAGAATCAAGGAAAAGATTAGTACTTTTTGAAAATGCAAGAGAGAGGAAACAGAAAGCTCACATCTGATATAAATAAAAAAAACAAAAAAAGGCAAAAGCCATCTTAGATAAGAAAATACTTGAAGCAAAAAAAGACTATGGGACGAAGAAAAGTAAAGACCAATAATGCTTAAAAAAGATGTAAATAGGAAGAATAAAAAAAGGTTAAGATCATATAACTGATTGCGGAGAGAACTAAAGAGCAGTGGAAAAAATACAAGTACAATGAGTGCAAGCTCTCGATAGTAGGAATTAAAGGAAAATGTATAATTGTCAATAAAAAAACCAGTTGAACGAGAAACAGATAAAAGATATGCTGAAAGAACAAAAGAAGTAAAGAGCGAATTAAAAGAAAAAGGAGGAAGAGAAAACTTCATTGTCTAAGTAACAAAGCTCCGATTGGTGCAGGAATAGAAAATACGCGAAATTTTATATATCTAATTAAATATTGAAACATGGATAAATGGGAAATCCTAAAAATACGGGGGAAAAGCAAGAAAAATCGTTTATTAGACAAAACAGAAAGGACAAAGAACCAGTCTTCATGATCAGAAAGCGCTCGCAAATAAGTGGCAGTAAACAGATGCCCAAATTCATTAATGAGTCTAGGAATCCATAAAGAGTAGGTGTGGATAAGGGAATTCAGTCTTTTTGAATAGTTAGTAGTCATTGAACTAAAAGCTTGGTGTTTAAAGGAGGATATAACAAAATTAGGCATTACAGCGATAGAGGGATTAAGTGATAGAAGGTTAATCCATAAGTCAAGATCAGTACCTGAGGAAATATCGGGTGAATATTGTGCAGAATTAAAAAGTGAGCTGTGATAAATTTGAGCACTGACGGGAGGGGTAACACCTAAAAGAATAAGTTCCCTCAGAAAGTAAGAATGGGTCTGGTTAATTGAAGAGTAATAAGGAGGTAAGCCAATAAGACCATAACAACCAGAAGAGAGAAGATAGTCCATAGCTTTTAGAAGCTGAAAGGGATCCGAAATAAAGTCATCATCATCGCAAATGTAGATATAATCTGTTTTGATATAGCGCAGCCCTTTATTTCTTGAGCGGGCTAAACCAATCTGACAGTGATTACGAACTATCAAAAATGAGTTGAAAGAGTCAGGCTTAATAGAAATAGGTTCATCTGAAAAGTCGTCAACAACAACAACAGATAATGGGTAAATATTCTTGTGAATAAAGATAAGTTTTTCAATTAGAAGATTAAGGAGGACAGGACGATTACGAGAAGCAATCAAAAAAGTGAGGGAGGTATTAACAATCACTTTTTTATAACAATTAGGTAATACTGGACAAGGATAAGAGGTAGAAACTTTTCGGCAAAGGACAAAAGATAAAGGAAGAAACTTCCAATTATATTGTTAGGTAGAGTTCTTTTCATATCCTCACCAGACAGTGCTCTATAAGGTACAAGTGAGCAAGAAGGGAAAGAACGAAGGATTTCAGAGGGTTTAAGTCTCTCAAAGGTAAATTCAGGCTTTTGTGAAGAAGAACTCTTAAAACAAGATTTTAGACGCTCAAGAATAAAATTAGGATTAGAATAAACAATGACGAGTGTTCCATGAGCGGACAAACTATTTACAAGCTTTTGAATAACATAGATTTGAGATTGAATAGGAATATGATAAATTGTATGTAATGATAGTATGGTATCGAATGAGTAGGCTCTAAGGTCAAGATCAATTATATCACCACACAATGTAGAAATATGATTTGGTGATCGAGACTTTGCCAAAGCCAGTGCACTGCTTGATAGGTCAATACAAATTCGTTTCTTATAGTTAACACTGTAAGACATGTATTCATCGTATTGAATAGGACCACTGGCAAAATCGAGCAACAGATTTCCAGATTCAGGAAAATAATTATTAAGCTTGAGGCGATTTGTAGAAAGATATTTCTGGCAATACGGTCTTAAATCTTCAAACAATTCACCATCTACGAAATGTCCTGAATCTGATAAAGACCAACCTTTACGGTCGTAAAAATCAAAGGTGGAATGGCTCTTCATATTTTGCTATTTTTTAATTAAGATAGCACACAGCGAAGAGGAAAGGAATTTAAATATAGCTACAGTAAATATAAATAAATATTCAAGAATTACAGGAAAAGAAAGTTCAATAGTTTTGTAGAAATAGCTTAAAGCTTGAAATGGCTTTATAAGATTACAATAAGAAAGTCCAATCATAAAATAAACATAGGAAGCCTTGAGAGGCCTTGATTTAAATTCATTCCGGAAAAAAGCTAATCTATATTTATATGATCGTATAGACCTTTGGTAACCAAGGGAATTATTAGTAGAAATATTACCACCAGGAGTAACAACATGATAGTCAACGCAAACTGTGGGTGTAAGTGATATATGATAATACTGAGATAACCTACGAATAAAATCACCATCGTTACCACGTTTCAGAGATGGATTAAAACCACTTAAATGATGACATGCATGTCGAGAGACAAGAAGAGTTGAACAATTACAAAGTGGTTGAGTATGTAACATTAAATCGAAGACATTGCCTGAGAGATTGGGTTTCAGATATTTATAGGAGTTATTTGAGAAGATAAGTCGAGACCAACAATAGTTTACTTGAGTTCCAGTATCAAGTAGTGTATTCAATTGAAGAGATAGCTTTTCAGGATACCAATAATCATCATCATCCAGGAATGCAATATATTCACCCTTTGAAAGATTAATGCCAATATTTCGTGAATATGAAACATGTTTATTAACAGAATTTCGAACAACGTTTAAACGAGTGTCATAAGTAAGTTGTTTTTCAAGAATGGTTGAAGCAGGAATAGAAGAACAGTCATCCACAACAATACACTCAAGATTACCAAAGGTTTGTGTCAAGACTGATTTAACAGCACGTGCCAAGGAAGAAGGTCGATTGAAAGTCGGTATAATTACCGATATAAGAGGATTAATCACAGACACGAGAGGAACGAAGTCTGGCTGGTGAACCAGTGATTACAGAACCTGATGGGAAAGATTTAGTAACAACAGAATTACAGCCAACAACACAATGATCTCCAAGAGAGACACCTGGCATAATAAAGGAATGAGAACCAATTAAACAATGGTCACCGATAAAGACATCCTTAGTCACCATTGAGTGAATAGATACTGACTTATTGAGATCATATGTATTTACTATAATAGTAACATTACGTGCAATAAGGCAATTATTTCCAATAGTCAGTTTGCCAGATTTGGCACGAAGATTAAATAGTCCATTTATACGGGTCCCAGATCCAACATACAAACAATCCCTCAAGGGGCCAGTGATCACTGCATCCAATGAAATGGAACATCCCAAGGAATGTGCATAGTGATATATTTTGAAACGGGAAGTAAAAAAACTGATAACAGCAAGTAACTCATATTTAAAGAAACTAATGAATGGAAGGAGTCTACGCATAAAGGAGAAGTACAGAAGTTTGCATAATGATATTAAAATGACAGACAAAAAAAAACAAGGTGCAATGCATGATAGAGAGGCGTATGCAATCAAATGTTCTACAAAATTAAGCGTTAAGCGTTAAGCGTTAAGCGTTAAGCGTTAAGCGTTAAGCGTGAGCAGATAAGATAAGAAGTATCATATGAATAGAAAAGGGCAAAAATAGAATGAAAAAATTGGGAACAAATAAGTATCGGTATAGGAGAGAATGCTAGCAAACAAGTAGAGTGGAAGAATCAAAGAAATGGGGGAGACAATAAAAAAAGCTATATGATGAGAAAACTAATGAAAGGAAATAAAAATGAAGATACGATGCAATCAGACCCAAAAACAAACACACTTGAGACAGAACGATCTAGAATAATAATGTGAATAATAAATGACTCCATGAGATTAACAGAAAAACAAAAATACTCTTCTAGTATTTTTGATTCAAGAAATCAGGAAAGCGAGCAAACAGTAAAGGAAAGAAAAATTAAGAGAACAAAATCTAGAAAAAAGAATATATTAGTATATAGTCATGGCATGTACTTTATCAATAGAAATAAATTGGAGTCAAGCTTGCTGGGGTCAATACTAAACAAGATACAAGAAAGTGGAAATCTTATAATGCATTTTAGGCAAGATATAGGAGAGGTAAAAAGATGTGGCCTAATTCAAAAGGACTATAAAACTATAATTCATGCAATAACTGTATTTATAGATAGATTTGTCTCAATCACGGGGAAAAAACTAGTAGGAGAGAATAACTTCAATAATGATTGCTTAAAACTGGAGCGTACGTTCTGGGATCTTTATATAACTATATTTAAGATAGAATTAATTATTGGTATTGAACCTTCGATTGAAATGTGCAAAGCAGCTAAAAAAAGAAACATTAAAACCATAGATATAGAACATGGAATGAGAACAAGAAATTCATATTATCTGAGGGATGAATATAGATACGATAATAAAGGATACCCTTCCATAATGACGTTTAGATCCGATGATGGAGTCGAGAGAATAAGTAAAATCATACCGCAAGACACACATATCATGAAAAATCTTGATTTTCAGTACAATTATGAATACAAGGAATATATCAGTTATAAAGAAAACAGGATGAAGGATAATTATATACTTTTTATAGATCAATATCTAAAGAGAGGCAGCAAAGAATCGCACAAAATGTACAGCGAAATGCAAAATTATCAAGGAAAGATTGTAGTAAGGATACATCCTAGATTCAAGTCCAATAGAATGATTTACAAAAGGAAAATAGATGACTATTTAAAGCAAAACGACGGATATCATTCTGAATTATGCCTATCAAATCAAGATTACTTAATAAGCGATTTAGCAGATTGCAAAGGAGTAATTTCGTACAGTAGTACATGTTTCATTATAGCAACAGAGATGAATATTCCAGTATTTGTATATGGTAATCCAAATGGGTTTACAGCAAATCACGCAAAAGGTATGTATGGTTTTGAAAGAGATCTAAGAGATGAATGGAGTCTCTTTATACAAAATCTAAAAACGACAGATTTAGATCTAGATCAAAAGTATGAAGAAACAGAGAAAAATATCAATGAGTTTTATAGGGCCATAGGAATATAAATTCAGAAATATAACTAAACAAAAAGACTATGGGCATATATAAAGCGCGAAAAAACTTGAAATAGTATTTTTAGTGTCCACACAGGAAGGTGCCAGGATTTTTAAGGAGATTTAATAGTCCCAAGAGGGATACCTTGGGGTTGCAATGAAAGATAACGAAAGAACTCTAAGTTTTCCTGATTATATACATATGAAAAAAGAGAGGTATTCATGTACATTCTCGAGTCGGGCCAGGATCCTGCGAAATGCAAAGCTAGATTAGATAAGAGAGTACTTGTTATTGCATTATTAATATCTTTTAGTGAAGAAGAAGTGTATAAATGACGATAGCGGTGAGCCATTTCCCAAGACCATAGAGCTTGGCAGGAATATGGTAAATTACCAACAGGGAAGTTGGAACGAATTTCAAAATTAAATGCTGGTTGGTCACCACCAGATGTCAAAGAATTATTGTGAATATCATATTTATAGTAAATCATAGAAAGATTAGATGCAAACTGCTTAGGGCATACGAAAAGACCTGCACAAGCAAAATCATCAAAAACCTTGAAACCATGGTATCTATAAATATCATCATAAGACATAAAGATTGCGGAATCCAAAGGATAATCAGATGAATAGTATCTATTCCGCAGAAAGGAAATAGTCTTGCGACAGAAGAAATCATCGTAAGGAAGATTATGTTTCATACTGACCAGGGATATTACATCATGAGAGGCGAGAGAAAAAATCGAACCAGCATAGGGGTTGAATAATATATCTGAATCAAAATAGCAAACTAGCTTAGCGGTTGGATACTTCTTAAAAATAAGCTGTGGTATAAGAAATTTTTGCCATGTCTTTTTTTTTCCAGATATACAAGATGCAGTGTCAGCATCAAAAATATCAGAGGTAACACAAGCCAAATTAATATTGTTGTTTATACAATATTGAAGAGCAAAGGGTAGACAAAAGAGTTCAAAATTAGAATAACATTTGTCGCCTATGGCTAAGGCAACAAACCAATATTCTGAAGTGCAAGAATGAAAAACTTTCATGACACTTAATAGAGAGTTATTAGATACAATTTAGAAAGAAAGCAGAGATGATACTAGCGACAAACTCAATTTGGGCATAGTCAAGGTTGGGGGAGGATGGTAGTGACACTCCGTAATTCGATACATAGTGAGACTGATTATAGTTACATGAGGTATGCCGATAAGACGAATACAGAGGCATCGTATCTAAAGAATAAAAAACAGGACGTGCTTCAATACCATGAGACAAAAGTTCTCGTATAAACAGATCTCTATCAAACCGAGGTAATAAAACAATAGTGACTAACCAAGATATGGGTTCTGCAGATAATGAACTGGCGGGAAAGAAGAAGAACTGAGAGTATTTTGACAACAGATTATGGTACGTAGAATAAATGAACTTTTTCTTTTCAAGAATTGTATTGAGTGACTCTATCTGAGCACAACCAACAGCAGCTTGTAAATTAGTCATGCGATAGTTATATCCTAATGTGTCATGCCAATATCGCTTATTAGGGTTCATACCATGATCTCTCATAGTAGCTGCAGATAAATAGGCATTTTGATCTTTAAAAGTGACCATCCCACCCTCACCAGTAGTAATAGTTTTATTTGCGAAGAAGCTAAAAGCGGAGGAATGGCCAAAAGTACCGAGAGGTCTTTTTTTATAGGAACAACCTAGTGATTCCGCACAATCTTCGACTAAAAATAAAGAATTAGAAGAGCAAATATCAAGATAATCAGATATTTCAGGGACAATTCCATATAGATAAACAAGTACAATTGCCTTTGTTTTTGATGTCAACAGCTCTTTGATAATATCAACATCAAGAGCAAGATTGCTTGATGAAATATCACATAACACTGGTTTAGCACCAGTATAAAGTACAGCATTCAACGTTGCTGCAAAAGTCAATGATGGGACGATTACTTCATCCCCTGGACCAATTCCTAAAGCTAACAGAGCTAAATGGAGTGCTGAAGTTCCATTGCATGTTGCAAGAGAATATTGACTATCGTGAAGAGAAGAAAAATCGTTTTCAAAACGTCGAACAAAACAACCTTGAGAAGAAATCCAATTATCCTTAATACATTGAGTAGTATAGAGTAATTCATTCCCACAAAGGAGTGGCTCATATATTGGGATACGGTGGAACTTTGAAGGGGTAGCTATATCGATTAGTACATTATTTTCGTTAACAATAGGGATATATTTAATGCCAGAAGTAAAAGATGATGCAATAACATCATCAGATGTATCGACAGTCAAAGAAAAGAAGTCAGTGTTCATGACTTCAATGATAGAACTGTCTAAAGTACAGCCATTTAAAAAAGAGCGACGAAGATCACCATCAGTAACAACGCCAACAAGTATGTCGTCAGATAATACAAATACAATGCCGATACCATTAGCATTAAATGTATTGATTAACTCTTTGACGCTTGACTTAACACAAAGTGTCAGTGAGGTGATAAGAGTATTCATTCGAACAGTATAGAAGAAAGTATTTTGGATTGGGTGGCCAAAAGACTAGGCTGCCGGCTATATACCTCAATTGTATAAAAAGAAATTTGATCATCAATTTTTAGAAAATCCCAGAACCATGAATCGAACGCAAAAGGTTGGTTAGAGTCAACCAAACCATTATTGTCGCTAAGGTGATAGGCGCAAATGTACGGATTCATTTCTTCAATAAAAGAAGAGGCAGAAAAATCAAGTGTTGTGGCTGAAACCTTCAAATGAGCAACATCTAGAAGGAAACCAACTGAAGAAGGTAAATTACTAAAGATATATTTACAGCTAGGTGTATCTGACATAAGCAGAGGATCACAACCAAAAGTCCTAAGATTAGTAGAGGTCAAAACATTATTTTCCAAAAATAGTTTAACACCTTTATTCTGTGCATATTCAGCAAGAGCGATAACAGTTTCAATAAAGTAATCAGTTGTGACAAGTCGAGCTTGAACATCTTTAGATGATATTTTCTTGCCAAGTTCAGTCGGCAAAGGATCAATTAAAAAACCAGCATGAAAACTATAAAATGGTATAGACAATCTATGACAAATATTAATGGCGTCTTTGACATGAGATATTGACCTATTGTGAATGATGGGATCAAAAGAAGCTAGATTTAGGACAAAAGGTTCTTTTGGTGGTGGAAAATAATTATGAAGAGAGATATTAAATTCAGAAGCAAGTTGTTGAAGATTATAGTTAACATTGGGGTCGTGAAGACCACCAGATAGCTCAAATGAAACTAATCCCAAAGTGGACAATTCTTTTGCATATTCACAAGCAGTTTTGGATGAGCAGCCACCTGTTGATAAGTAAATCATAAGATTACAGCTGGAGTGCCGATATACTTTTTAGATGGTAATAATAGAGACTTTGTGACAGTAGCAGATGCGCCAATCGTTATATCTTCCGCGATTGACAATTCTGGGAGAATTGTTGAATTGGCGCCTATTAGGCAGTAACTATGGATAGAAGATCGTCCACATATTACAGATCCAGGAGCAACATGTACAAAATCATGAATGATAGATTCGTGCTCAACTACGCTAGATGTATTCAATATAGAAGAAACCCCTACAGTGGCAGAATCTCCAAGAAACGAATTTGCGAAAACAAGAGAGCCCTCACCGATCACCGCAGTACAGGAAACATACGCATTTGAATGAATAAGATTAGGCAATATGTAACCACGCTTCTTGAGTTCAAAAAAAACAGAGGACCTTATTTTGTTATCTCCAATTGATAGAATAGGAGAATAGGTAGAGGGACTATAATTGTACAATTCGTCTAGGCCATTGAGAACTGGAACACCCCTAATAAACTCATTGTCCGTAAAAGAAGATGGATTGATGTTGATAATAGAGTGGACTTTATGAAAGAGATCTTTAGAATGTAAGAGTTCAAGTACTGAACGACAATGACCTCCACAACCTACAAGTATGAAATTATTCATTTGAAATCTGACAGCAAAATAGGGTCACCAGCATAAACATCCCTAGTTATGACAAAATTTAGAAGTGTTTGAGATTGCGTAAATGATATACCTGTTGCGGGACGTCGCATAGAAAAATGCGAACGAGAGAAAGGTGTATTCTTCTTGAGACTTACATTCCAATGTGCTGATTTTCTAGATATAGATCTCATTTCTAGTTCCTCTTTTTGAACTAATTTCTGTGGGGATCCGAGCATTTTTGTGACACGTTGTAAAGACAAGATATAGCGACCTAAGTCTTGGATATCGGAAGAGGCTTTATGGTCAGGTCCTTCCAAGCTTTTGTCAAGTGTGAAATGGCGCTCAAAAACCCTAGAACCCTGTACAAAGGCACATATTGCAGCTTCAGATCCATTACTATGATCAGAGAATCCAACGTGAATACCAAAAGCTTTTTCAAGCGATGGTATACAAGAAAGGTTGAGACTTGAATCAGAGCAAGGATAATTAGAAACACAATGAAGCAAACAAATATCCGTAGTGCTATCGTAAAACCTTAGTGCTGCAGAAATTTCATCAATCGTTGCCATGCCGGTAGACAAAACCAAAGGAAGACCGGTAGAAAGAATTGAAGAATGCAACTCAAAGTCTATGATGTCTGCGGATGCAACCTTAATATATGGCACTTGAAGTTTATTTAGCATTTCAGCAGACATAGGATCATAAGGGGTAGATGTAAATAGTATATTATTTCTAGAACAACACTTTTGGAGAGAAATATGATCGCTAAGAGAAAGCTCGTACTTTTTGAGCATATCTTGATGTGATTCAGAATCAAGCTGAGTGTTAAGTTGATATTTAACTTTTGGGGTACAATCAGAAGCTAATAAATCAGATCTATAAGATTGAAATTTGACGGAATGAGCTCCACATGCCTTGGCCTCCTCGATCAGCTTAAAAGCCATCTGCAGAGATCCATTATGATTAACGCCGATCTCGGCGATAACATGAATGGAAGAGTCAGTATTCAAAAAGGCGGGGAGCTCAGACACTTATTTTATAAAGACCAGCCATCATCTATTATAATGTTTTGACCATTAATTGCTGCAGATTTAACGGGATCTAACAAGAAAAATATTGTTGGAACGATATGAGACTGATCCAGCAAACCTATGGTGAGGCACGAGCTTCTATACTTACTAACGAAGGATTGAGGCTGTGATGCAAATACACCGCCTGGACTAATGCAATTAAAACGTATATTGCGCTTGCCATAACGTTTTGCAAGCCATTTTGTGATAGATATAATCCCAGCTTTCATGGCTGAATATTCAATTGGAGAGGACATGTCAGTATCATCGTAGTGATCAAATTTAGGAGCCGCTATGCCTTGAATAGATGATAAGAAAACAATATTACCATTTAGAGAGCGGTCGATAAATGCTTCTATTAAAAACTTGGTGAGGAGAATGGGAACTCCAAGTTGAGCGAATAGGTCATACTTCAGATCATCTTCTCTTAATTCAACATGGTCGCGACCCCAGCCAGAAGAGCGAGGGTAAGCGCAATGAACAAAATATTCAATAATAGGCAAAGAATCAAAGGCGAAATCTATAAACTCACGGATAGACGAAACGCAGGTAATATCACACTTATGCGCAATAATTTTCAAAGACGGAAACTTATTCTTCAGACTTAAAATATACTCCATATCAAAAAATTTATCAACCAAAAAAACATTAAAGGAATCCTCTAAAGCATACTCAGTGCAAGCTTTACCAAGTAAGCCTGAAGCACCAGTAATAATTATATTCTTAGAGAAAGAATTCATTCGTATAAATCCGGATTGGAACTAAAAATTGCATTTCCCAGTTCTAGATCAAACTTTGTGTCTATATCAAGTGACCTTGAACGAGGGACAATAGAGGCTTTAACTCGACCATCCCAAAGACCATTGGAACGAAGAATATGGCTTGGTCTTGAAACATAAGCAACAGTTGTCATATCATAACAAACAGGCGCATCTTGCCTGCGCGAGAAGTTGTTGTCGTCAATAACCAACCGAGCTTCGCCTGAAGAATTAAGTTGGATCATGTTGAACCAAGGATTTCTCGATGCTTCAGAAGCGGTTATCACAATATCGCAGGAGTCGTCTAACATATTCAAGGCTGAGACAATATCAATGTTTAATCTGAGTGGGGCAGTACAAGGAAGGCTAATAAACCTGTCAAAATCAACTCCTTCTTGAGACAAGAAATTGATTGCATGCTGCCAAGCCAACCATTCTGGCGAGTCATCGAGCGCAAGTTGCTTAGGCCTATGAATAACCTTAGCGCCATAGTTAATGGCACAGTTGAGAATCTTTTCATCATCGGTTGATACGTAAACTTCGGAAATGAGAGAACATTTTTGGGCCGCACGTATACTATGAGCTAAGAGAGGCACGCCAGAAAGTGGAAGTAAGTTCTTTCCCTTTAAACCTTTAGATCCACCTCGCGCAAAAATAAAAGCATAAGTGGCTAATCGCATACGCTAAGAAAAAGATTTCACTTCATTAATTAAAGATACTACATCCATCGACTGACTAAAAGAGCAAAGGCAAGGAGATCTATCACAACAATATACAAAGCTAAGAAAAGATTTTAGTTGCTGCAAAAATAAATCAGCAATGGTCTCGGTGCAAATTGAGACAATTGGGGTATCATCAAATGATGTTACTAAAAATCTTCGGTTAACAAGATCCCATGAAATTTGACCTTTGCTAAATCTAATCGAGTATTGACGACAGGAAGGTTGTGAGCAAAAGTTTAATGATATAATGCAACTTCTGTTATTTTTAGTTTTCAGGATTATTGTAGATTGCTCTTCGACGCGAAGATTAAATACAACATCAGAACAGATGCAGCCATAAGAAAGAGACATTTGTCCTAAGACATAAATAGCGAAGTCAATCTCATGACTTAACTCTAACAAGACACCACCACCTGTCTCAGGTTTAGCTGAGATTGAATTCAAAAAAGAAGATCCATTTCGCCAATCAGGTAACCATGATCCGCAATAAAATTGCGCATCGATTAAAGTGCCAAGAGTCTTTTCTCTTATAATATTTTGTATTTGAGTAGCTGCAATCGAATGTCGAAGCAAGTAGGCGACAACTGTATTGTTCCAATCATAGTCAATAAGCTTTGTCCGTAAGAGCTCGAAATCCATTTGACTACCACTACAAATAGGTTTTTCAATTAAAACGGGAATAGAGTATTTGGATACTGATAGAAGATCTAAAAGATGCTGGCTAGATGGTGTACAAATAATGCAAAATTTCGGAATCAAGCAATGAAGTTGATCAAGATGCGCAATGAAATTAATATGACTAAACTCAATACTTTGAGAATGACTTGGATTTTTTGTCAATACATAAATAGACAAATTTGGGCATAAGTTAGTTAATAATTTTGCATATCTCTGACCCATATTGCCAAATCCAATAATCAAGCAGGAACCTAATAGCTTTTGAGACATGCGACTAGGAGAGTATCTTTCCATCCGAGACTTCTAAGATCTTATCGCAGTACTTTAATGTAGAAATTCTATGAGCTATCATGATAATCGTTGTAGACTTAAAGTTCCGATTTATAGAATCTATAACAAGTGATTCAGTATGATCGTCTAAAGCACTAGTAGCCTCATCGAGAATTAATAAACTAGGACGACTATATAAGGCACGTGCAAGGCCTATACGTTGTCTTTGACCACCGCTTAAAGTTAAACCATATTCACCCAGCGGAGTGTCAAAAGAATGATCAAGATCTTCGATGAAATCAAGGCACAAAGCATAAGCTGCAGCTTCTTTAACACGCTTCAAGTCGATAAGATCTGGTGGACTACCAAAAGCAATATTTTCAGCCACAGTAGTATTAGCTATAAAAACATCTTGGGGAACATGTGAAATTTGGCGCCTCCATTGAGTAAGTATTTGATAATCGTTGTGATTAATGGAATAATTGTCAAATTTAAGATGCCCACTTACAGGGAAAAGGAGTGTCATTATAATATCTACAAGAGTAGATTTTCCTGAACCAGTAGCACCTTTGATGCCAATGCATTCACCTCTTTTAACAACCAAATTAACATCGGCGAGCACATATTTATCGCTATTGTCATATGAAAAATTTACATTTACTAACTCAAAGACTTGCCAGTCGCCAAGAGATAAATATTGTTGGGATTTCTCGATAATTGATTCATGAGAACCCAAAGAAAGTAAATTAATGATTACATTCAAATCACTGACAACAGCTCTCAGTGAAACCCATGATACATAAAAGGACTGAATGGTAGGGAGTAAGCGCTGAAAGCCTAAAGCAAATGTCCCTAAAATAGCGATAGGTGAATACTCAGATTCAGATACAATGACGATATAGGTTCCAACGATTGATAACAATACGAGGCCAATTACTTCTATGATGTAACGAGGGATAATTGCATATATTGAATTTTCTGCCTGAACAGACCTTAGTTGTTTGTCAATACGTGAGAATGATGATATGTAAAGCTCTTGATTTTGACTGATTATTATGTCCCTGATCGAGCGTAAGCTTTCTTGTACAAAACGCACCTGTGCTTCCGTCTGTCTAGCAATAATAGAACTATTTCTTGCTAATCTTCTTCTGTTGAGTATTGCGAAGCACGAATAGGAAAATGTAAAGACACAAAGGATAGAGAGCGTAATATTTTTGCTGATTAAAACTAATCCAGAAATTACTCCAAGAGTCAATAGAATCGACGAAAAAAGCTGCAATATAGAACTAATTGCTGTAATTGTTCGAGAACATTGAGTATTGATTGCCGTAAGAATATAACTACTATCGGATTGAACATGAAATAAATAATTTTGAGAAAGAACATTTGAGAAAATTTTAATGCTAATTTCGGAACCAATACTTGAAGCAAGTGTACGCGAAAAATAATAAGTATATGATCTTATTAGCCCCGATAGAATAGCACTGCCACAGAAGATGGCTGTAACTAATATAACCAACTGATGCTCCGAAGATGGAAGATAGTGGATAACATATCTTTCTAGAAATCCATAAGATTTATTTGTTCCAGCATTAGATATTATGGTGAGAAAGGGCAATATCGATCCAATTGAAATAAGCTCTGCTATTGCACTTAGCTGCATCAAAAAGAAAAGTAAAAGAAGCTGCTTCTTACGTCGAAAAGGTAAAGTCTTGAATATGCGAAAGATAATGATCGAAGCGCCTATGGCGCCTTTCCTAAAGTTAGCATTTAAAAGCATTGAGGATATGAGGCTAAGTTTTTAAATAATAATCCGCATTAGCAAGGAGTTTACAAAGATCAAGGAATTTGACAATTCCCTCTATAAAATATAAAATATAATAGTTTCCGATATTCACAATGGCTGTTATTGCCTTTGATCTAGATGGAACGTTAATAGATAGTATAAAAGGAATATATAGCTCATACGAACAAGCTATTAGTAGTTTTAAACTTCAAAAGTATAACCAAAAAGAATTTGAAAAATTCATTGGCAAGAGCTTTAATCACATGATTTTCCAAATGTATCCATCTATAAATAAAAATCTAGCAGACGAATGTATTAAAAGATTTAGAAATTCATTCGATAATCAATATTTCATGAATTACACATTATACGAAGATGTGCTTCCACTGCTTCACGAAATAAGCCAAAATCATGAGATATTAATTATCTCCAACAAAAAAAATGAGCAGGTTGTGGAAATCGGGAGAAAAGAATTCTATAATCTAAACATAACATACTCAGGCAAAACTGATGCATTTCCCTGCAAAATAAATAGAATAAAAGATTTCAATAACACAAAAAAAATAGATGTAGTTGTTGGGGACACACTCGAAGACTTCATGATGGCTGAAACTTGCAAAAGTAATTTTATTTATGCAAAATATGGATACGGAAAATTTAGTTATGGGAATAATATAAAAACCTACGTTGCGAACAGCAGTAAAGAATTAAGAGAGAATTTCAATCAAATTTTACGTTACTATTGACTAACCGATCAAAAGATGGCTCATTTAATTTACCAGATATGCTGGGACAAGATGCTCCTGAACCATGGATTAATTGGTATGCAAGAAGCAAGCTAAGTACCTCGCCACTATGATAATAATCTACACCAAGCTGTACTGTGTTAATAAGAGGATTAATTTTATCAGGTGGCAAAGTTCTAGACGAGAGGAGAGCTGCATTCATTCCATTTTTAACTGCTAATTCAAGTGCGGATACGATATTTGAAGCAGTCCCGCTGCTACTTATTCCAATCACTAAATGCTTACTAAGATCAGCGCTCGAATCAGCATTTATAGAAGCTTGGAGCCAATTACAAAACCAAGTATCAATACAGTTATCTCCAATGATGGAAGTAGCAAGTATCCCACTACCAGGAGCAATAGCCAATTTAGATGACAACCGTGTAATATCTACAGCTGCATGATCTGCTACCGCTAAATTACCTCCATTTCCAATGACATATATTTTTTTTGAAAAATTAAATTCATGTTGAAGACGCATCCATTCTTTAGTCAGGAGAACAGATTCAGCTATCTCTTTTAAGTTCTCGCAGGGAAGTAGGGAGGTAGAGACTTGAATAGACATAAGCGAATTAAAACAAATCATTAATTAGACAACAATACTTTAACGGTTAGCAGGGGTTCAATAGGGTGCTGAAGGTCGGGAAGCCTGAAAAACTGTCACAGAGTTGAACCACTTTGCGTATCGGGAGGTCAGAATTGAATTTTAATATAAAGTGCTTAAATATAATAGTAATGAGGCGTCTGAATATTTCTCTAATAATAGGATTGATTTCAGCTCATTCTACGATTCCGAGAAGTATGTATTAAAATTGTTGATAAATCACATACGTAAATCAAAGACTGCCTACAAAATTTTAGATATTGGCTGTGGGGCCGGTGGGCTTGGCAACGCACTTAAGAACATATTGGATGACAAATTATATTATACCGGTATAGATATTAATGAAAAAAGCATAAGAACCGGAGAAGAAAAATTTACCAATTTAAATCTTATGCATGGAGATTTCCATGATTTGATTGAGTTAGAATCTCTTGAGCGCTATAACTTAATTACGAGCCTTTCGTGCATTGATTGGAATACAGACTTTGATAGTAGTTGTAATCTGATCCTGAATTATTGCATCAAGAATGAGTGTGATTTTTTATTTACCTTTAGAGCATCCGATAAAGGGCTTAACAATATTGACAAATCATTCCAATATGTTAATTACGAGAGCCAAAAAATGGGAGAAATAGCAAATTACATTGTCTTGTCGTACAAAGAACTTCGTAGTTTTATTAATCAGTTTGGAGGGAAAGCGATATACTGTCAAACTTTCATGGGTAAGCCTAGTGTGACAGCAGTTACTCCTTTCAGTTGCCTTACATTTGGATGCATGTGGATTAGTTTAAAAGAAAATAACTCACATGAATTTGACTTGAATTCTCCAATGAAAATCAATGGAGTGAATGCCTATGGCAATATTGACATTCGGCTGTTAGATAGTCATTAGACTACGGACCGTTTCAATATTTTTTAAATTATCAACTGCCTGAAACCTTTTTGAACTTATAAAAGGTATGACGTATTGCTCTAGATCGTTAAGTCCACATATTCTATTTGTATCGCATGATTCTATTTTTTCAAGCATTGAACTAGGTAATTCATTGAATTTCGTCAGCATTTTTGGTGTAAATGCAAACATCCCAAAGATTTTCCATGCTTTGGATGAGTCAAAATACTTCATGTGTGGAATTGGGGACCTAGATGTATAAACCATTTTATTATATTCATTCCATACAATTTTTACAATATCTGGATCAACAAATTCTTTTTCTGTAAATATATTTACAGCAGATACAGCAAAGTCATAGGTGTTCGCATTAAAATTCTCTATAAAATGCTTGCATATATCATGATCAATCATTGGCTCATCACCTTGAATGCAGTATATATTATCTGAATCATATTTTTGTGAAAGATGAGAATATGCCTCAGCAACACGATCCAAGCATCTCTCGTGTTTATTAGAGGTAAGTATAGAGCTTGCACCAAAACTAGCGGCAACATCTATTATTTTATTGTCGCAGGTAGTTATATATACTTCGTCAAAGCCACAATTCTGAATTCCGTCAAACACACATTGCAACATTGTTTTACCATGAATATCAGCCAATACCTTATTGGGGAAACGACTTGATGCGAGTCTTGCTGGAATAAATGCGATGTTTTTCATCGGAGATTAGTGAGTGAACTTAAAATGTAGGACATTTCATCCTCAGAAGGGACAGTCATTCTAATTAAATCAGTTAACGAGGAATGTGTATATGTTTTATATGAAATATTATCGTCAAACCAATGAAACTGATTCAAAGTGAGTGACAACTTATTTATATGCAGAAAGTTTGATTTCGTATTATGTGAAATAATTCCTAAATCATTTAGAAGATTTACCATGCGACTACGGATATATGTAGTGTCAATGCAATATTTTTCTAATAGAAAACGATTATCAAAACACTTTGCCATTAAGGTTGCTTGAAAAGAGCCTATTTCATACATTGGTCTTGTGCGTTTGATTAGACGCATATTACTTTCATTGCTATTTAAACAACCAATTCGGAATCCTGAAAGGCCCCATGACTTACTGAAGCTAATAACTTGAAATAAAAAAGGAGAAATTATTTCATCTATGAATAGTGGACTTGGTCGGGATCCAAAACTCTTATATGTTTCATCAAGCAAAAAATAGATGCCCTTTCGTTCGCAGACGGAAATTATTTTTTCGATTTGATGATTGTCAAATTCCAAGCCAGTTGGGCTTTCAGGATTTGCAAGTATAAAAGAACTCTTAGAAGGTGCACTTTCAAGTGTTTTAATTAATATGTTAAAGACGTTACTATTACCATTGACAAAAGGTTCATAATCAATGAATTCAGTATTTTTACAATAATTACGCGAGTACACTTCGTACATACCATAGCTAGGACGCATAAGATAACAGTTGTGATTGTTGCCGCTCGTCATCAGAAATTCATAAAAAATTCGAATTGCACCATCTGCACCATTTGTAAAACAAACTTTAGATTCTTTAATTTGATAAGCTGAATATAGTGAGTTATACAGAAATCCAAGGTCCAAATACTTTGAACAAATATGTTCGTTTACGGAAGCTAAAGATAACTGTTCAATTAAACTTATTGTCTTGTGATTTCTGCATTCATTCCTATCAAGCCATAACTTTTCTTTGGGTCGATTTACAAATTTACTATTTGACCATTCGGGACGTTTTGGTGGATAGCTGTTTGTCATCAAACAGAGCGAGATAGGAAATTAATTTTACCTTTATGTTCTCCCAGTAGATTTATCTGTAGATCATTAGGTTTAATGTTAGCACCATCATAGTAGGCTGAAGTATAAGCAGCATGTAAAAGCTGATGAGTCTTCAGACTATCTTCTATTGAAGAAAGAATATTATTAAAACTCCCGCTATCAATTGACTTCATTAATTCTCTATAGAATTTAAGATGTCCATATCCATATGCATGAGGAATTTGCTCAGAAGACCGTTCTAAATCCATCTCGAGGCTCGACTCTGTAATACAATTCGCAGCAATACCTCCCAAGCTGATAAATCCTTTAGAACCATAGATTGTCATTTCAACCTTGTGATCTTCTGGGCGAGAAACAGTAGATATATCAAGTGAAATCAGCCTGCCTTCTGAAGTTCTTAATATCCCACATGCTACATTTTCACATTCTATGTCAACATCTATCCTATCCATACGAAATATTAAGTCGCTAATTTCTCCAAATAGATAACGAGTTAAATCAATAAAATGTATTCCCTGATTTGTCAATGAACCTCCATCTGAGGCCCATTTTCCCCTCCAAGCAGCCTGATCAAAATATCTTTGTGGCCGACACCATGAAAGAGTGACTCTTCCATGCAGGATTTGACCAAGTCTACCGTCATCAACTATCTTTTTAGTACATTGAACAGCTTTATTATATCTGTTTTGAAATATTGGCAAAACCACAATATTTAGCGATTTAGCAATATTGATAACTTCCTTGAAATCACTTAATTTCATGAATGTTGGTTTTTCGACAGTAATTATCGTAGATGGCTTAATTTTATGAACAACATCCTTAAGAACAGTGAAATGGCTATCAGAAGGCGTTGATATACAAATAACATCAGGATCTGACAATAAAAGCGAATCAATATCAGAAAAAAAGGAAATATCTTGCATCCTATAACTTTCTCTAACAGATGCATCTATCTCATAACAACCGCAGACATCTATGGATGGTTCATATTTGAAAGTTTCGATTTGCCACTTGACAACACGACCAGCTCCAATAAAGGCAAGTTTCATGTTAAAAAAATGCAAAGTGACTTGATCTTAATAGGGAGCTCTTGATTTCGCCAGGTATATGAACAGACACCTCTCTTGGCAAGAAAACTACAAAGTCAGGCCTACACCAGTTTGAGTTGACAACTGCATTAATGTACCTCAAAAGTGGCAAACCATGCGTCAGTCGAGGGGAGTCAGAGCATGCATTGTAATCATAAAAAGTGACTTGTTCTTCTTTGGTTTTTTCTCTATGGCTATCAGTATACATAGTACCGAAAAAATCGATACCCATCAAATATATAGAATTCAGTGATTTTAAGCAAAACGCTTCTTGCAATATCGATGAGACGATGGTTAAGCCACGACCACCATAATTCTTAGCATCTGGACTCACCGGATGAAAACCTTTGCCCATGCATAATAATTGTCTGTTGTAATCCTTGTAAAATTTATGAAATTTTCTTAGTGAAGATCCATATGCATAATCCATTCGTGAATTAACGCACAGTGCGCGAACGCCGAATTGGTTTAATAGACTTTCACCAAGAACAGGTGAAATTAAATTTGGATTATCAACTCTGGTAGAAACTTGAACATCAAAATTGATATTTTTATCAAAATCAAGGGATTGTAGATCCACTGAATTGGCAATACAACGGAATTGACAGTTGCGAACAGTTGAATTCAGCTTTTTGCTCGATATTCTTCTTAACGAAGCAGCCTTTCCTAATACAAGCAAAGATTCGGCTTTATTCATATATTCCGCTAGTGTTAAAAATTTTTCATAAAAGCCAATTATACTCCTATAGTTATGACCTATAAGTGATTGGTCAATTCCAGAAAATAGCCTTGAAAATATCCTATCCAAAGTAAAAAGTGAAGATTGAGTGGCAAGAAAGCAGGGTTAGGGGAAATTGTAAATTCTAGTGCTACTATTATATATAACACAATTTGCCAAGGCCCTCATCCATAACCAATTCGATCTTGAAGCCTGTCGAAAGCTCATATTGGACTCATCAAAAATTAAAGTAGCATAAATTTTAACAAAACTATATTGACTCACACGTTTCGGATGAAGCAGCGCTCAACCATTTACGAAACTCAGCATGCGCCTACGGACATCAGCAGGTAAAAGACATCGATCCTGAAATCACGCACGTGAGCAGAGTGGATAAATTGCTAGCTCATTTCTATCACGTAAGTATGCCTCACAAACGAGTAGTCGAGTAGTGAGGGATGCAAACGTGACGTTGCAATTAGTAGATAAAGTTGTATTTCTTGCAACTGACTAACTACTTTCGCTCACGTCAATCCAAATCTCCTCTTCCTACAAAGCTCCATCGCCTTCTACAGGGACAAGCCTGACTCCGTCACTGCAATGCCTGGCATCTCAAAGGCTTTGCCAAATCCTCAGTCAATGTTGAAAGCTCAAGACCTTTCTTGTAATAAAGACAGTGTGCTTTCAACTTTAGTCACAGCCTAAAGCCTGATCGATGCACAAATTACGGTAACGGAAAGCCGGACTCAACCCCTTCCACTAGAACAGCACGCCCAGGTCAACTACGTCACATACTTCCTTGGACCAGAAGATGGTCACAGATCGAACTACTCAATCAGCCCGAGCTGAGCAGAAAATACTCGATTTGCCCTGACGGAGCTCTAAATCTGTATCGCTTGCGCCTTCGATTTGTAGAGGCCCTAATCGTGAAAGTGCTGCGATGAATTGCTCACCCAGCAATTCATCGCATACGTGCGTGATCTCGAGGTACGCGTGCTCCCGACCGTTTCCCGGCCCATTCGCATGTACGTGGGCGGTGGGGGCACCCGGGGTGCTACACCCTAGATGGCACAACCAACCTCAGCCCCCTCATAGCAATTACAGGCTCGCACCGCGATGGACATGCCCTGGCCGGGCCTTGGTCAACTCCCTAAGGGATGATGGGAGCCGCCAGCAACCGTTCGTTCCCTACGCGATCACAAAGCAGAGATCAATCTTAGCTGATCCAAGCCCAGCACACTCTTGACGACATCTGCCTTGACGACTGGGACTGGGAGCAGGCCGATCCGATGGGTTGCCAGCTTTGATCTCTACAAAAGCGTAAGGCCAGGCAAGCGTCCGTCCATCACATCCTTGAAACTGACAACACAAGACATAACTTCTTCCTCATGGGAAAAGCATCAATTATCTCCGGACATCGGAGGAGTTACCTGCTGACCATTGCGGGTCTTGTTGCGTGCGTTCAAATCCCTGTTGCCAATGCGCAATTAGGTGCAAGCTCATCAACAACTCAGCACATAGCGCATGAGCAGCGCGCCAGGATTTCTTACGACGCCTACATCCTCGGCCCCGGCGATGGACTGGAGATCGAGCTGGTCGATCTCCCTGAGCTGAGCGGCCGGTTCACCATCGGCCCCGATGGAAGCCTCTATCTACCACGTCTGAGAGCTCTCTATGTTGAAGGACTGACTTTGGGTGAACTCCAGACCTTCCTCACCGATCAGTTCCGTACCTATGTGATTGATCCGCAGGTGTACGTCAGGCCTGTGGCTTACAGACCGATTCGAGTTTATGTCGGTGGTGAAGTCAAGCGACCAGGCTATTACACCCTCTCAGGAGTTAAGAGAAATTCTGGGGATTTCACCAGAGGTTCAAATTCAGTTGTCGATTCTGATTCTGCAGGTAAATCAACAAGTGTATCTAAACAAACGTCTACAACAGGTGGCAGCTCAAGTACAACCCTTTTCCCCACGGTGTTTGATGCCATCCGTAAAGCCCAGGGAATAACTCCATATTCCAATCTCGCGCAAGTGAAGGTGACCCGCCGGGAAGCCATTAGCCGTGGTGGCGGCCGTCTTCGCACCGAACTCAATTTCCTCTCCCTGATCACCGAAGGAGATGGATCCCAAAACATTCGCTTGTTCGATGGAGACGTGGTGAATGTGGGCAAGAGCCCCACAGTGTTGCGCGAGCAGCTGCTCCAAGCCGGGCAAACCAACCTCACCCCCCAGTTTCTGCAGGTGTACGTGAGCGGCAGAGTCGAACAAGCCGGAGCCGTCACCCTCCCCCAAGGCTCGAGCTTGGTACAGGCGGTGGATCTCGCCGGTGGCACCAAGGTGCTGCATGGCAAGGTGGAATTCATCCGCTTTACCCGCGAAGGCGAGATCGACAGGCGCATCTTCGGTTTTAAGAGTGATGCTCCCTCAGGGGATTACCGCAACCCGGTGCTGATGGCGGGGGATGTGATCAGGCTGCGTGAAACCGCACTGACCAAATCCTTCGCCGTGATCAATGAGCTCACCACACCCGCCGTTGGTGTCTATTCGGTGTATTCCCTCTTCGACGGCTTCAGCAACTGATGACCAGCGCCCACGCCCCCAACCTGGTTCAGAAAGAGCTGCAGCCTGCCGACGGTGAAATCGATCTTCAGCAGGTTGCTGCTGCGCTAGGACGCCAGAAAGCAGTGATCGCCGTCATTGCTGGAGCGGCTGTGCTGCTGAGCGGCATCTACGCCTTCACACGCAAACCAGTTTGGAGGGGGCAGTTTCAGATTGTTCTGGAGAACCAGGATTCCGGGAGCGCGGGACGATTCTCGCAATTAGCCGCCAGCAATCCCATCCTCGCCAATCTTGCTGGAGTTGGTGGAGGCGGTGGCAGCCAACTGGAAACGGAAGTGAAGGTGCTCGAAAGTCCGTCGGTACTGAAACCCACCTTCGACTTCGTCAAAGCCAGGAAAGCCAAAACCGGAGAGAACACCAGCAACTGGACATTCCTAGGCTGGCGGAACAATCTCGAGATCGAACTGGAAAAGGGAACCTCCGTTCTCAACATTGCGTACCGCGACACCGATCCGGATCTCGTGCTCCCGGTGATGGAGCAAATCTCAAAGGATTACCAGCGATACTCCGGCCGTGATCGAAAACGGGGACTTGCCCAGGGGGTGAGCTATCTCCAAAAGCAGGTTGATGAACTGAAAGAGAAATCGGAACAATCGATGCGCAAAGCCCAGGCCTATGCCCTAACAAACGGTCTGGGACTGCAGGACGGCATGCCCGCCATGGCAACCGGCTCCGCTCCGGCCAGCTCTGTGGAAGCCAGCCGAGAAGCCGCCCAAAACCGAGTCAATGCTCTGGAGCAGCAACTCGCGTCAGCCAGAAGCGTTGGCAACCGCAGCGTCTTCCAGGCACCGCAGTTGAAGGCCAATGCAGAACTGTTTGGTCAGTTACAGACCCTTGAAGCGGAGCTGATTGAAAAGCAAACCCTGCTCAAGCCCAACGACGATTTCATCCGCCGACTCAACCGGCGACGCCAGAACCTGATCGCTTACATCAACCACCAGACCATTGGTCTTCTGGAAGGAGAACTGATGACGGCCCGGTCGCAACTCACCTCCCTCAGCCGCCCGCGTGAGGTGGTGCTCAAGCACAGGGAACTGGTGCGCACCGCCCTGCGTGA
>TARA_B100000674_G_scaffold494566_1_pt1 | contig 32097 bp, 20 predicted proteins | sample TARA_B100000674 | Tara Oceans TARA_B100000674 (sample SAMEA2622759) | marine metagenome | biome: marine biome (ENVO:00000447); feature: surface water layer (ENVO:00002042); material: "saline water (ENVO:00002010), including plankton (ENVO:xxxxxxxx)" | depth 5 m | reverse complement strand
CCAAGCGACTTAAAAGACCACTAAAGATTCTCGAACAAGATTCTGAAACTGGGATGAGTCATATGCGAGAGTTCAATATCGAGGTGGATTCTCTTGTGCTCATTAAAAACAACCACCCATATGTTTACTCCTCTGCAGCCATACGATGCCTTTTGTACCTTGGCTGGCATTATAGAATTCTCTTTCCCTTTGCTTGGTTGGTGCCAAAGTTACTTCGTGATTTGATTTACAAAGTCATTTCGAAGAACAGGCAAAAACTATTCCATAACAGGACTGAATCCGTTTAGTTATCAATCTGAAATACGCAAAAAATCATTCACAATTTTTTCTTCCCAAACATCTATATCATCAAGACTCGTTCTCACGATAGAGAGAACTGTTAACTCACCTCCTGCTGATGGGATGGCCACGATGAGTACATATCCAAGAGTCAAGGAATCTACACTTTCAAGAAAGATTCTCTCTCTGAGGACGTGATATTCTTTGTCATTGTATGTGTGCTTTGAATCTGCAACAATTGGTTCGAGAGCGAAGGACTCCGGATTAATTCCTAACTGATCGATTGATTGTTTTAACCTGAGGTCATCAAGTCCAAGAGTAAGCGCTATTGAAAGGGAGGATTGTGCAGAACCATACACAGAAAAGGTATGAGGTATTCGAGTATTGAGAATACTGATTACCTTACCATCATGAAGATATGTATATTGCTCACTTGCTGGCCATGGCCATGAATCAGGATTTTCCTCGCTTACCAAGATCCAAGAGTCATCTCCAACAGGAAGCGAAGGTGGGATCAAACTACCAAGCATGAGAATCAACAGCAATATCACTGAGGTCACAGATCTCGGCACAATCTTTTCCTTCCATTTTAACCTAGAAGCAGGGCTGATTAAAGAAACCACAATAGCAACGGGTACCATAAAGAAAATTCCCCATGGCACAAACCACAGCAAGCCGATGAGAAAACAGACTACAGCTGTATATTCGAAATCATCCCGATGTTTTCTGAAAAAGAAAATGAACAAGAACAAATAGAGAATAGCGGTGAAAATGAATCCATTTATCACAATACGCCCTGGCCAAACCTCCACATAAGTTCAACGGAATATCATGTGTCTGAATCGGTAGTTTGTCAAACCTCAACACTCTGCGGAAGGTATGCACGAGAAGTTCCAAATGGAAAATGTCACTTTTCGGTATCCATTGCCCTCGTCCAATTTTTTCACACCGTGGAAGAAGAGACTTGGACCAGGAATTCATCAAATCTCGCTTGAATTGTCACCTGGAGAAATTGTTGGGCTGATTGGACCCAACGGTTCTGGAAAAACTACGCTCATTCGAGTTATTGCAGGACTTTATAAGGAAATGGAAGGGGAGATTAATCTCAATACAACCATGCGTAGAGGGAAAATTGGCTTCATGCCCGAGCAGGTTCGTTGGGAAGGAAAAAAAACTGTGTTTGAACAATTGAAAGAAATTTCGCACATGCAAAACATAAACACTGACCTAAACAAACTGGTTAGGTTGGTAGGTTTGAAATCCCAATCTAATACCATGCTGAAAAATCTCTCCCAAGGAATGCGGCAGCGTCTTTCCTTAGCTTGTGCGCTTGTGGGTGCGCCCGACTATCTCGTATTGGATGAACCAATGAACGGATTAGATCCTCTTGCCCAAAAGGCATTTGTCAACCTTATTTCTCAATTGGCAGAAAATGGGATGGGTATACTTATCTCGTCACATAGAGTTCAGGAATTGAAACATTTCTGTGATAAAGTAGCCTTAATGCACCAAGGGCAATTGTTGGCATTTGACACGCTTGAGGCAATCTCTGAAAACTTAGGTATTGAAGCGAAAACTGTAATCGAAGGAAAAGGAGAACCCCCGGAAAATACGATTCCATATCTTGAGGGATGGCGAGGTGAAACCGAGATTTCATCTAAAGAAATTATTGAAACATACGCTTCCAAGGGACTGAAATTTATCTATCCATCACCATTAGATATTGCCGACTTGATCAAAGCAGCGACTGGGTTAGACTCTGAAGAAGTGTCGATGAACATAACACTTCAATCAATGGTTCCCAGAAGGGAAATAGGAGAGGATGAATGATGACTTGGACCCAACTATCCTTGCACGGGTTCAAAGAAAGATTCTTTTCTAATCGAATGAAAATCTTATGGCCATTGTTATCGATGTTCATCCTTGGAGCGGCTTGGGGACTTTCAGACCCAAACATACGTCTTCCTGCCCAGATTCCATTGGATTCTGCGTATTCAATATTGTATGTTTCAAGTGCTTTCATACTCTTGTCTGCAACGCTCGGAGTCGTGTTTGTTTCCTTTGATGGGATTAGCCGTGACCGGATTTCAGGAGTATTGGACATTAAACTAAGTCAACCAATTTCCAGAAACCAACTCACAACCTCGATGATTATCTCTCACTGGGGAGCAGTGGCCATCCCAACCGTGTCTCTTTCAATCATCGCTATTTTCATCATTGGGGAAAGGTTTGAACAATATCCAAGCCTTACAGAAGTGATGATTTACCTTGGATTCACTGGATTGGTTTTGCTTTGGTATACCTTAATCCAACTCCTCGCTTCTTCTTGGGCGGAAGACATGGGTTCTTCACTGGCTCTAGGATTAGGAGCATGGATGCTTTTCACTCTTCTCTGGTTGTTGCTCACATCGGTAGTGGCTGGATTATCTGGTGTTGCAGTTGATGGATCTGATGTCGAAAGATGGAGTGATTTGCAAGCACAGGTTGACCTTTTTTCTCCAAATGGATTGTATCATCTCGCCTTGGAAACTCAAATACAAGATGTAGATCAAAGAAATTCAACTTTTTCGCTTGTCATGGCCACATGCATCTGGACAATTGTGCCATGGTATTTATTGGCACGAAGAGTAAAATCCATGCAGCCGTAATAGCAAGACCCATTAGGAACCGATTCATACATGGCATCATGCGCCGTAGTATCTCATTGCTATTGATTGGATTGATGTTGGCAACGTCTTTGGGGATTTCCACCCCCTCAGCAGCAGAAACATCCGCTCGTCAAGAAGTACAAGATGTGGATTGTAGTGGTTATAGTTTCGAAGACCTTTTTGAATACAATTTTGCTTATTTCGATATAGAAATTGGAGATGATTGGAACACTGCATCATTCGATGCTAATGCTTGGGTAAATGGCTCAAACGCTGCAATTGTAAGGGATAATTTAGATGGCTTATTCGAAGGATTTGAAGCATTTGGAGGGAATGACGATTGGATTTCAACCGATGAGAGAGATAATGTCAGAGACATTGGTCCAATGTGTATCTCTGATATGGAAACGAGAATGGGCATCAAAGAAGGAGATTCACACCGAGGAGAAATAGACTGGAGTAACCTTTCCTTTGTTGAAGATGGTATTGGTTTGGACGAAGTGGATTTGATACCACAAACTCATCCAGAGAAGAGAGATTGCAGTAGCAGGCTTGGAGCAAGTAATGATTGTGAAGAAGTACCAGTAAGCGCAACCGATAACCTAGAAATCTCAATGTTCGTAAAAGATGGAGAGAACCACAATGCACAATTCACTCAACTCGCAAACAAGGGTGTGTCTAATTTTACCCTTGCATTCAACGTTTCAAACATATCAGATGCTCACGTTAAATTTACATTTCCACCGGTCCAAGGTCTTCGAATCAACACTTACGGCATCATGGAAAATCATACTGACGACCCCATATTTCGAGAAAAAACTACTGAGATAGAATCGCGTGAGGAATTCTCACATTCCGTAAATTACCTCCCCAGTGGCAGTCTTGTGCTTGATATTGATACTGTCTTTGACAGAACAAAAGGAGAAGATATTGTGAGAAATATCTTCTTTGATTTTACGACTCAGGAGGCTCCAGATACTGAACCACCTCAGTGGTCAAGTGTTGCGCCTCAAAATGGGACGATTTTGCCAGTGGACACCGCTGCAATACAGAGCATTGCCATCCAAGGAGAACAACTGGATAATTGGGCTTCAACCACCAATGGTTGGAGCCTCAATATGATCTGTTCGTTTTCAGAGGCGGATTGGTCTGGTGAGCGAAGCGGAAATGGAGATTATCTCGTAAACCCAGGGACAGGTTACAAATCCGAAGCATCATGCAAAATGGTCAATCCATTTGGCGTTGAGTCGGATACCCGCACTTGGCATTTTGGCAACCCATTATCCATCACAGGAGATTCCGGTGAATATGAAGGTGCGGTGAGTATTCAAATTAATCCCACCGGACTCATATCTTCCGCAGAATTAGAAATTATGGCTGCTCAGGGTTCAATACTTGGAACACCATCGCTTGTCGACATGTCGTCTGAACCAACGAGCACTGAAGTCGACATCTCCAATCTCAACCCAGGATCTTTCAAGATAAAATACAAGGTGATTTCAGAAGATTTACATTTCAACTTAGAGACTGAAATAGACCTATCAATGGAAAAACAAAGCCAACCTCCTGTTTTGGACGTTCCTGAAAGATTTGATGGTTCAGTAGTCAGTTGGGCAGATGATTATTATTCATTTACCATAAGAGGAACCGTTTTTGAACCTGAATCAGAGGATGTAACAATCGAGATTTCAGTTTGTGATCAAAAAGTAAAAACAACCACACCAACCAATAACGAATGGGAAGCATCGATTCCAATAACAGCCTGCACAGGAAATAGTGGAGATACATACCCAGTAACCATCAAAGCAACAGACGCCAGTGGCAAATCTTCAGAATTCAACCTTACAGTTGCCGATCCATTCGCTAACCCAGACTCAGTTAATTCCGATGATGTCATGGAAATTGTCGATGAGACCTCGAGTGGCTTGCCAACCATTTCAATGATCAGTACAATCATGATTTGTCTTGGTGCAGCGTTTTTGGTGACAAGAAGAAATGATAAATTGTGATTTTCATGTTCCAAGGCAAGGTCTCTCGAACATCTCATGATGGCGGGCTATTGGTAGAGTATTCTGGTTCAAGCCCTGCGCTAAATACGGTGATGGTCAACAGTCGCGGTGACTATGTCGGAAAGGTGAAAGGCGTCATTGGAAATCTTAAGCAAAGTTATGTACATTTACATAACTTGGAAAGGAGTATCGATCCTGACACTCTCATCGGTGAAAAAATCACAATTCGACCAGCTCGAGAAAGAAGAGAAGAAAGAAATCGAGGAACTGGTTCTTCACAAACAAGGAACAAATTTAGAGATAGAAACGCTCCAAATGAACGAAGGTCTGGTAGACAAACGAGATCGGATCACCAAGAAAGACGAAACCATCGAAGAGATGATCGACGGGGGAAACACAACAATCAGAATTCTAAAAATTACAATAACAACGATTGGATTTGTATGAAATGTAAGAATGTAAATTTCAGTTTCCGAAAAGAATGTAATAAATGTGGGTTACCAAAAAAAGATGAACAACCGGAAAAGAGGATTGAACGAAAAACACATTCTGGACCAAGAACAAGACACCAAAGAGACCAACGATTAACAAGAAAACAACAATTGGATAAAGGTACATGGAGATGTAGTTGTGGTTCTAGAAATTTTCAATCCAATAAAGTCTGCATGATGTGTAAGAAGACTCGGCCTCAAGATTCAAGGAATCGATTTAGTTAACAAAGGTGGCTGTAATGAAAGCGGAAGACGCATACCTGGACGCAATCGGTTTGATGGAGAATGGGGATGTTGAAAAGGCTCTGGAAATGGCAAATACAGCCGTAGAAAAAGACCCTGAACATATCGATGCCTGGTGGCTTATTGCGGATTTGTCATTACCAAAAAATACACCTCCAGACCTTAAACAAGCTTCTCGTGCATTATCAGCATGTAAGAAAGTGGTTGCCATCAACCCTGAGCGCGTAGATGCTTGGGTAAGGGGCGGGCGATTGATTGCAGATGAACTTGGCATGTATGAAGACGCATTAGCATGGTGGCAAAAATGTAGGGAACATGTACCCTATGAAGCCGTTCCAGTGATTGAACAAACGGCGATACTTACCGACATGGGGATGTATTCTGAAGCCATGGGGAGATTAGAGAGCCTCATGCTCGATGATTTGGAAGTTGGGGCCCAACAAATGGCACGAGTTGGCCGTTTGCATGGCTTGGTCCAAAAAGCGGCTACTCAAGAATCTCAGCAACACTTCAAGCCTTGGCAAAAAAAACATCCTGGCTGGGGGGCAATCGAAGCAAGAAGTCGAAAAGCACCAGTAAGTGAAAATTTCATCTTCATGCTAACCACAGTCCCATTCCTTATGGTGGAAGTGTTTCTGGCAAGGGGATTATTTGGTGATGGATGGGGTGGTTTCTGTTTGACATCCTTATTGATCCTCTTTACAGTAGGATTGGGTATGCGATTTAGTAGACAAATCTTCCAAACGGTAAACCGACCTGCATTCAATTTACTAAGAGCCATGGATGTGGAAAGCAGTTCAGGTTACACAATTATTCCTGAGCACTTGCGAACTCAACGTCTGTATATGTTCCTTTATACAAAAAGGCCAAAAGCATTCCAAGAGAGATTAGGATTAATTATCAAACAAAATAAGTCAATGCCAAGGTCGTGGAAGCCAACCATTCCTGACTTAGACTCCCACCTGGATGAACTTGGCTATATCGAAACAGAGGAAGAAAGTCTCGAAGCGCCTTCATATGAAGAAGAGTGAGATCAGTATCGATAATGCTCCGGCTTGTATGGGCCTTCTGCTGGTACGCTGATGTAATCTGCCTGATCTTTTGACATGGTTGTAAGTTTGCAACCGATTTTCTCTAAATGCAGTCGTGCGACTTCCTCATCAAGGTGTTTGGGCAAAATGTAAACCTTGTTTTCATAGGATTCCTTATTCTTCCATAGGTCTATTTGGGCCAATACTTGATTTGTGAAACTGTTGGACATTACAAAACTGGGGTGACCGGTCGCGCAACCTAGATTCACGAGTCTGCCAGAGGCCAATAGGAATATACTGTTGCCATTCGGGAAAGTAAATTTGTCAACTTGTGGTTTGATGTTGACCTTTTCGACGTCTGTTCTTGCTTCAAGTGCGTCTACTTGGATTTCATTATCAAAGTGTCCAATGTTACAAACGATTGCCTGATCCTTCATGGCTTCCATGTGTTCAAGGGTAATCACGTCTTTATTTCCTGTAGCAGTGACATAGATATCAGCAGTTCCAAGCGTATCTTCTATGGTGAGTACTTGGAACCCTTCCATTGCTGCTTGGAGGGCACAGATTGGGTCGATTTCGGTAACGATGACAATAGCACCCATTGCCTTGAGTGCCTGAGCCGAACCTTTACCTACATCTCCGTATCCACAAACAACTCCTGTTTTTCCTGAAATCATAACGTCTGTAGCTCTCTTCAGTCCGTCCACCAAGGATTCTCTACAGCCATAGAGATTGTCAAACTTAGATTTTGTAACTGAATCATTGACATTGATTGCTGGGAACATCAACTGACCACTGTTAACCCACTGATACAGGCGATGGACCCCGGTAGTGGTTTCTTCTGAAACTCCGTAGCATTCATCCATGACTTTTGTCCAATATCCTGGCATTTCGTTGTGAACCCGCTTGAGTAAATTTTTGATGACTTGTTCCTCATGGTTATCAGATTCGGTATTTACCCAATCATCTCCATGCTCAAGCGCATATCCCTTGTGAAGCAACAAGGTTGCGTCTCCACCGTCGTCGACAATGAGGTTAGGACCTAACCCATCTCCATGGAAAACGGCCTTGAATGTACAATCCCAGTACTCCTCCAAGCTCATTCCTTTCCAGGCAAATACTGGTACTCCTGATTCTGCAATGGCAGCAGCAGCATGGTCTTGTGTCGAATAAATGTTGCAACTCGCCCAACGTACGCTTGCTCCGAGATCTTTGAGTGTTTCAATCAAGACAGCCGTTTGAATTGTCATGTGCAGGGAACCTGTTACCCTGACACCTTGAAGAGGTTTTTCTGCAGCATATTTGGCACGAACGGACATCAATCCTGGCATTTCATGTTCAGCAATCTCAATCTCTTTTCGACCAAATTCTGCAAGTGATAAGTCGGCAACAGTGTAGTTTTCACTCATGTCCATGTTGCGAGGCTTGAGCGCCCCCTTCTTGAAACTTAGTATTCAACTACGGCTTGCTATTGTTGTTGTTGAAAATACGCTGCATGCTGCTGTGCATAGGCCCTTGCCGTCGCCTCGGGATATCCTTGGGCAATGAGCTGTTGGACATATTGTTCCATTGGGTCCATCACTTGAGCAACTGGTTGTTCATAAGCATCTATGTACATCTTCTCTTCTGAATCTCCACCTCTCATGAACAACAGCGAAAGCATGACGATGATGAGTAATACTACCCCTCCACCAATTGCATATACCAACATGGAATTATCATCGCTATCACCAGCTGCTGATTGTATTGGCTCGCTGAACTCTCCAGTTTCAGGATCGTATGTCCAGCCATTTGGATCATCCGCAAGCCAGTCACATCTCTCTTCTTGTGAGTCATATACCCATCGACCACCGGCTACTTCTGCCTGTGCTGGTGCTTCAGCTCCTTGACACATCATCAGCTCAAATTCGGAATAAGTGACCACCCTGAATTTTGGTGAATCAAAATCACCTTCAAAGGTCATGACGTGTACTTTGATGGTTTCGGAAACATTTGTGTAAAGGCCACTGAGGTCCAATTCCAAAGAAAATGTATCTGAATCACCTAGTCCAAACGTTTTGTCATAAAGGCCCAAATCTTGGAGATCTTTTCTGTCAAGAGCACCTAGATCAAAATTTGATTCGTCGAAGGTGACGTGGATAAACACATCATTATCTCCCTCTGAACCGGATACTATTGTTCCTTGAATGGATATCTTATCCGATCTCAATTGAGCAAAGTTATTCAATTGTACATCATCTGAGTAAAAGGCATAATCAATCTCGGGTTCAGCATCGTTATCTGCCGATGAGCCAACAACAAATCGTATGATTGCTGTATCTGATGGTTTATTCGAGTTATCGAAAACAATTAATTCGATTCTGATTACCTGTTCAAGGGTTCCTTCTTTGGTTACGTTAGAGAAGGTATATTCGAAATTACCATCAAAGGCAGAATTACTTTCAACATCTTGTGTGATGACCTTTTTGCTGCAGTCTTCTCCGTATGGGCAATCAAAGTATACCGTCCAAACGTAACGAGCAATGCCGTTTCCAGACAAGGCATCTGGATCGTAAGAATCAGATGCATCTAAGTTCACTGGCATCGGGATGTCGTTTTGGTTTTGGTCTTCTTGGAGAATAATCAGGTATTGATTCGCCCCAGTACCCGCTGTTGCTTCATGCACTGCGATATTCTGATACGCATCAACGTCCAAATTCAGCACGGCGATTGGCTGCTCGGTATCGGCTTCCAGGTTGGAGGTCTTCAGTGTGATTTGTAAAATTCGTGCGTGTCCTTGGTCGTCATGGAGATATAGTTTCACGGTCCATTGCGCTCCTTGCTTGCAAAGAGTTGGTTCCGTTGGGTCTTTATCACAGAATTTCGAAGTTACTGTATCGCCACGAGTATGATCTGGTTCTCCGTTTTCATTATCTTGATTATGATCCCAAAGGGTAGAGCCGAGCAGTGTCCAATCTGCGGTAAGAGGAACCGATGCATCGGTTTGGAATCCGAATTCCAAGGTAGCATTGCTTCGCATGTTGTAGATCTTGTACCCAGTATCATCGGTTGATGGGACTTCACCATTGATGGTGATATCAACGCCGTTACCTAAGACGCCAAAGTTGTCCGGGTATGGAGTTACGTTGTACAACAACATTTGTCCAAGAAGGTTAAAGTTGGCGTCATTTGCGACAGGATCTGATTGTGTTGAAACATCGAGGGTGGTGAGGATCATACCTCCTAGACCGTTACTGCATGTTCCAAGAATGACATTCTTAGGACTGTCTTCAGCATGAATTATTGGATGGAATGAACCTCCGAGGCTGATATCGCCCGAGCCAGATGGGCTCACACACTTGAGTGGAACGGCCGATGAGGAACCGCTACTCGCATCAACAATCGCTTTTGTTACATACGTGCCTCCATTAAAGCCATCGAGACTGGAAATATCCAAGCCATCAAACAGAGGGTGATACGGATCTTGCACGGTAATCTTGTTTTTAGTGATGGTATCATCACCAGTTCTTTCCTCAACATCAAGGTTGAATGGAAGGAGGCTTTTTCCAGTACTGCTTGAATACTCATAATAAGGAACTGCTTCGTTATCTAGGTGCACTTGCACTGTACCACCAGCATTCATGAAATCCTCAAGAATCCCTTGATTTAGGCCCAATTTTTCGTAGTAACCTTTACCATTTGTGCTACCACCCACTGGTTTTGCATCAATTAACTCTTGCCATGGAAGAACAATTTTGTTGTACTCATTCATCCATTCATCATCTAAGTAGTCATCCCACTCATTCATTGGGAAAAGCGTGTATGTCATGCCGAGGGCATCAATATCTCTGATGATATTATCTACTCTACTTGATGGATTAGACAAAATTGCGATATCAATCTCGTCCATGAATGTCGCTTCAAATGTTAATGAATTTCCAGATACTTCGTTGTCATCAGAATTAATTGTAAAGAAGGTAATTGAATATGTGTGACCTGATTCCCATTCGTTCCAAGGCGTGAATCCAACATTGTTGATTTGTTCCCTTGGTTCTAATACAGTAGTTCCCAAAGTGGAAGTAACGTTATTCATCAGAATCACGTTTTCAGGGTCAGTCACATCTTCAATCGTCATGTAGAAATCATAGGCTGCTTCCAAGACCCCATTTCGCGCAGTGATTGCCCATTCATGCTTGAGTACATCATCCATAGGATACACACACGCAAGAAGAGCATCATCCCAACATGCGAGCTGATTTGAGGCAAGTAATGAGAGATTTACACTCTGAACTGTAAAAATAACTGAGGCTAGATTATTGGCCTCAGAGATTTCTTCATCTTGGTACCAATTCGTCGAAGGGTCTGTGTTATCAAATATCGATTCAATATCTATCTTGTATATACCTTGACTGAAGTCATGTTCTGCTACTGTGATTGTTTCAAGTTGGTCTGCGTCTAGTCCTGTTACCGTATTCTCATATACCGCATCCTGAGTAAATGTGAACTCTTTCAAGGTTATGTTATCGAAACCAACGCCGCGCAATCCCTTACTAAGACCATTCTTACCATCTTCATTTGAGACGAATTCGAAATTAATGTCCACAACCGAATCCTTTAGGCTCATACACTCATATGGGTAGTTACCAAATGCATCTACAGCCGTTTGATTTCTGATGTAAATGTGTGTCAAGTCAATGCTTCTTGATAACTTAAGATTGTAACTGTTGAAGAACAAATTGTAATTTCCTGTTCCACCGTTAATGTTACTCTCATCACCGATGTAAGTCAACTCTGCCCGATCTATGGGTTCTGAACTATTGGTGATTCCATCATCATTGGAGTCGATTCGACAAGATCCATCATCATTAAAATCAGTCCATTGAGCGACAAGAAGTCCGTTGTATTGATTGCCATCTTTTTCCCAATCAAGCGTTATTGCTGAGTAATCACCTGGAGTGTAGATATTACCTTCTGAGTCCCATTCAAAGTATGTCTCCGCATAATAGTCGAAGTTGAGAGCGACGAAATCACCTTGCATGTTTGTGAGGTCGATTGCTGGTATAGTGAATGATTCGTTCTGCCAAACATCGCCATATCCATCGGTCGCTGTGTTACATGGATGTCCAAACCAGTAAGCATTTCCTCCAAAGATACTCTCATAATTATTCTGACCTACACAAACAGATTCGTCATGAATTTGTCCTTTCTGATTGTTATCATCTGTAAACCGGAATGGAGTGTTTGCACCACCCTCAAATGGTTCGTAGCAGATGTTACTGGGTGAACCGCAAAAGACATCATTTGGTATCGCACTGTAAACGGTAGCTCTTAGATCAAAGTCTACTTCTGTGTTACCCCAATTTTCTACTTCTACTTCAATCGGAAGTAAGTCCGCTGCATACATTTCTCCAGGTTTGAATGACGTAATACCCAAAACTGCAGGATCGTACAAATTGAAAACTTGGACATATTGTACAAGATCGTCGTTGAGGCTTTGCTCGTCTCCAAAGGAATTTCCGTCGATGGTGGCCGTAACTCTGTAAGTTGAGCCGTTTAATAAGTCAGCAGAAATGCTCACGACTCGGTCTTCGTTCGGGGCCATTCCATTGAGGTTAATAGGGGCAGAGGTAGGAGTATTGCCTGGTTTGAAAACAGTTTGTTGCTTCCATATTGTTACGTTATCTATAGCAAATCCATCATAACCCTGCCAATTTGAATCATCTTCATCTGAATTACTTCCTTCCCATCCGGTTTTGAAACGGAATCGGATATCTACGATTTCACCTGCATACCTTGATAGTTCAAAGGCGCCATATCCTTCTTCAGTAAAACTATTCCAGCCGTAATTGGTTTGGGATGCCCAAACGCCATAGGTATCGATGGCTGAAGCATATCCTGTTCTTTGTTGATTGATTACACGGTCGGTATCATAACCTCCCCAAATACTTTGGCCGCTCGGACAGACTCCGTCGAAATAAGCAGCAGATGGACAAGCAAGTAATTCCCATCCATGGGCATCGCTGAGTACTTCAATCATGGCCAAATCATCCCACAAATCGTAAAGAATGGGTCCATTTTGGTCTTGGATGAAAGTAGCGGAATAACCAAGATGTCGGAAAAGTTCAGCCGATAACCAAGCTCTGTCAGCACCTGTCAAATCAACATCCTCTAGGACCATAGCCTCATCCCAGTTCCCACCATATCCAGACCATTCATCCCCATTAGAATCGGTTTCCATTGTACCTGACCACATAAAATCAGTAGGATTGTTACTGTTAGCAGAATATGTTGCATCATTGAAATTGCTGGAAGTTACACCAGTATTGTGAGTTGTCTCCTCCATCCAGTGGTGATCTCCGTGATAGGATTCATATCGCCAATTACAGCCAGAACCACAACCGCTCTTATCCTCTGCCGTATCCCAGTCCATTGCATAAACCGAGACGTTTGATGATGCTGCTTCATCAACCTCTTCAATGACTACATCCACGGTTGTCGAACCACTGAGAACATCCATGCCAGTGTTTGTTACTGTAATATTAACATCTCGTGTACCTTCTCCAACCAGTCCAACATACCTGTCTGTGTTTGAAAATTCGATATCACTGACGGCTAAATCAGTGTAATCCATCTCAATAACGATAATTCGGTCATATGAGCCTTCCCAGCCCCAGTTATCATTCCATGTAATTGAACCGTGGTAGCTGTCATGGCCAAGAACAATATCGAGTGCACTGTTTGCATCTCCAACGAGCTGTCCTACTACTGCGGTTGTGGGACGGGTGGCAGCCCCGTAGTAGAGAGGGGCCATGTGACCCCCATTTCCGTCCGAGAGCGTCACACCAATGCTCGTAGGCTCGTTAAGGTAATACACAGTAGTAGTTTCCCCCGTTGAAGAAGTGGATTCATCAGCACCAAACTTACAGGCGTGTAGGAAATCAGGTTCTTGGTCGCTATTCAAATCAGCAATAGTAACTTCCCAAGCGATGAAATTACCAAAAAAGACCTTGGTGGATGCTGAATAGGTGTTTGTTGCTTCATTTATAGTCGCATAAGTAACGTTTTGGGTGTTTCCGTCATTGATTGCGACAACGTCGATAACACCATTTTCATCCATGTCGCCTATGTCGAACCCTCCGAAATCAGGACCGATTGCATGTACGTGGAATGACTGTCCTTGGGTCGTTTGACCTCCGCTGGCTGTCCATTGGAATTGGCCAAAAGTATCTGCAAAACAATCATACTCGACAACAGTTACGTTGTCTGATTTTCCAGGGTTTGTGGCTGTTCCTGTAAGATAATCAACACCTTCAGAACGTACCAGCCACAAGTCTAGATCTTCACAATCTTGAAGGCCGAGTGATTGTGTTTCTCCCCAATCACCCAATTCAAGTTCTCTGTATGCATTAGCTGTTGAATCACCCAGCGTTGTTGTGAGTGGTTGGGTGCTCGATGTAACTGGGCCTCTGAATACCTTGACGACTTGGGTTTTTATGTCAGCCTGTAACTCAAGAATGGCAATGTCATCTTTTCCATCATTGTCAATATCGCCAACAGCCAAATCCCAAACGTAAACCATGTCAAAGGTTGCAGTAAGTTGGAAAGTTAAATCTGCACCACAATCTCCTGTGTTGTCGATAACTGTCATGTTTCCTACTTTGTCAACAACCAACGCACCATTTGCATCTCTAACGAAAGGTCGGTTTCTTGCATAGATGACGATATCTTGGTCACCGTCTCCGTCGAAATCGCCTGCTTCGACTTGTTGTGTGTTTGAATGGTCTTCAAAAGTAGCGCCTTGACTGGTGTTTGCCGATGTCCAAATGTCAACTCGCTCTTCAAAACTGCCATCGTTGTTTAGAAGGACTGAAATTTTGAGACTTTGATCGTTGGCTGTGACCATGTCTAAATCGCCATCACAATCAAAATCTGCTAAGGCTACGTCCATTGGTTCTACTTCAGTTGTATATTGTCTCGAAGTCGCTGCAGAAGAGAATCCTGCTCCTGCTACAATTGAAAAAAGCATCACAAGAACGAGTCCATAGGCACTCAATTGCTTGTTTTTCACTGATTTATTGTCTGACATGGCTTTCACTAAGTTCTGGGAATTCCTCCTCGACTTTAATTCCTTTGGGAATATGTCTGAAAAATAAGGGCCGATATATTATAAAAAACAGTGGATGTTTAGGCATTTAACCATCTAGGTGATGGTCCCCATGCATCTCCTTCTCCACCATGGATTTTCGTGAGTTTACCCATACGAAATAATGATTCTAACCAGAGCTCAAGTTCAAGATCTTGTCTATCTCCCAAATAATCACTTGCTGCTAATTCCAAGGTTTCAGTAGAAAGAGAGGTTACACCAAATTGTTGCACTGCGATGCGTAATAATTCCTTTAACCACGCTTCTGCCATTGGGTCTACTACAAGCGGCCCTTGAACAGGAAGAGGTTCCTCTAATTCTTCTAACATGCTCCTGAGTTGGTCTGGATTTGGCGTCGTTGCAGGATGAAGGCCAAAATTCACCAACCGGTCTGTTATATCCAAATCTCCCACTGAGCGTCTGATAATCGGTATGCGCGAAGGATCTGGTTCAGGGATTTCTGGCCCTCCGCTTCCTGATTGGCTCGAAGAATATAATCGGGATTTGATGGCGAGAGGTAACAACCATCCTGAATTCTGCAACCCTAAATCATTCACAACACCCGAGATAAAATCCGCATCTCCTTCCAAATTGATTTCAACTTCATCATCAGATGACCTGAAGAGAAATCGTACTGGTCCAGACACGTTGTTCATATACATCATTCCCCATCTTTTGCCATATTGCGGAGTACGGTATGTAATATTCCACCATTACGATAATATTCTACTTCGACTGGTGTATCGAGTCTTACTTGGAGAGGAATTGCCAAAACCTCTCCAGAATCTTTCTCTGCTGTAACGGTAATTTCAGAGAGAGGCTCTATCTCATCATGAATTGGAATTGTGAATTTCTCCTTTCCTGTCAATCCATACGTATCAGCATCTTCGCCATCTAGGAATGTAAGTGGTAAAACGCCCATTCCAACAAGGTTAGAACGATGGATTCGTTCGAAAGAGGTTGCAATTACCGCTTTGACGCCAAGTAAAAAAGTACCTTTTGCGGCCCAATCACGACTTGAACCAGTCCCATATTGACTACCAGCGATAACTACTTTTGGCCCCTCTTGACTCGTTGCAGCGTCATAAACACTCATCACTTCTCCAGTTTGATGATGAATCGAAAAACCACCTTCAGTTCCTGGAGCCAATTTGTTTCTGATTCTGACATTCGCAAATGTTCCTCTCATCATGACCTCATGATTTCCTCTTCGACTACCAAATGAGTTGAAATCGCTCTTTGCAACATTTCGCTCTACGAGCCAGCGTCCTGCTGGACCATCTTCTGGGAAGGCACCCGCAGGTGAAATGTGGTCGGTAGTAACGGAGTCTCCAAGGAAGAGTAAAACACTTGCATCAGAGATTGGCTCAATTGGAGGTACCTCCATGGAGATGTTTTGAAAGAAACTTGGTAAACGGATGTAGGTTGATGCTTCATCCCAAGGATAAATTGGAGTTGATTCGGCTGGAATCGCATCCCATCGCCCTTCTTGCATGACTGTACCATATCTTTCAGTAAACATTTCTGGCCTGATATTAGCCATCGCTTTGGCCACATCTTCCTCTGAGGGCCAAATATCTGATAGCATGACACGCTCCCCATTCGCCGAAATACCGATTGGATCTCTCTCAAAATCAATGTCGAGTGTGCCTGCAAGGGCGTAAGCCACTACCAACGGCGGGCTTGCCAAATATGATGCCTTTACTTTTTGATGAACTCTTCCTTCAAAATTTCTGTTTCCTGAAATCACCGAACCAACAATCAAATTGGCATCATCAATAGCAGCCTCTATCGAAGCATCAATCGGTCCAGAGTTTCCAATACAGGTCGTACAACCGTAGCCCACATTATGGAAACCAAGAGCATCCAAATCTTCTGTAAGTTCATTTGCATCATAATACTCTGTCACGACACGGCTGCCGGGTGCCAAAGAAGTTTTGACCCACGGCTTCACATTTAGGCCTCTTTTTCTCGCTTCTCGTGCAAGTAATCCGGCCGCTATCATCACTCCTGGATTACTTGTATTCGTACAACTTGTTATGGCAGCGATTACCACATCCCCATGATTGAGGTCGTATATCTCATCATCTTGTTCTACAATCGAGGAATTGGATAACTGCGAGACGGTAAGCCCATGTCCTTGATGCCCTAACTCATGGGTTAATGATGCATTGAAATGCTCTTTCATGGCATGAAGATCAACTCGGTCTTGAGGCCGTTTCGGCCCTGCCAATGATGGTTTGACTTCCGACAAATTGAGTTCTAATACCGAACTGTATGACTTTTCTGTTGATGCAGCATCATACCACAACCCCTGGAGTTTACAATATGTCTCTACAGATTGAATGTGAGATTCCTCTCGACCAGATAGCCTCAGATAATCAAGCGTTCTTTCATCCACTGGAAAGAAGCCACATGTTGCACCATATTCCGGTGCCATGTTAGCTATAGTGGCCCTGTCTGGTAAGGATAATGCTGCCATTCCTTGCCCGTAGAATTCCACAAACTTTCCAACCACGCCTTTTTCTCTAAGCATTTCAACAATTTTCAAAGTCATGTCTGTTGCAGTAACGCCAGGATTGAGAGAACCGTTGAGTTTGAAACCGACGACGTCGGGAGCCAGCATGTAAATTGGTTGTCCCAACATCACTGCTTCCGCTTCAATACCTCCTACTCCCCAACCAAGAACTCCTAGACCATTGACCATTGTGGTATGGGAGTCTGTACCAACCAATGTATCTGGTAACCAAATTCCCTGTTCATTGCGAGCAACCGTTGCAATCCACTCAAGATTGACTTGGTGAACTATGCCACGAGAAGGAGGAACCGCACGGAAATTCTTGAGAGATTTTTGACCCCATTTTAGAAATTTATATCGCTCCATATTACGATGATACTCGATATCAAGATTAAGTTCAAGTGCCTCTGGATTGGCACCTGAAACATCTACTTGCACCGAATGATCGATAACAAGGTCTACGGGAACTTTTGGATTTACTTTTTCTGGATCGCCACCTAGTTCAACCATAGCATCCCTTAAGGCTGCCAAATCGACAACGGCGGGCACCCCTGTGAAATCTTGTAAAATGACACGACTAGGAAGAAAAGGTATCTCATCACGCGTTCCATCTGGTTTCCAATTAGCGATGCGAAGGACATCTTCATCTCTTACAAGAAACCCATCGCAATTTCGTAATGCTCCCTCTAAAAGAACCCGAATACTGTATGGTATACTGGAAATATCAACGCTGTGATTTTCGATATCGTCGATATGGAAGTATTCTCCACCATGCGGGAATGGCTTCAAGGCATCTGCAAATGGATTCGCCATGTTGATGGGTATTTGCTCACGTCTATCAATGTGACTTTCTAGAATGGCCACCATGAACTTCCAGATTCATCAATCAAAATGGCAGAATCAATAGTGACTGGATGAACTGATTTACTAGAGGTATTGTCTTGACATACTCCATCATTGGAATCTGGAGTTTGACATTCAACTTGAGAAATGGCATCAATCACGTCGATACCGCTGGTTTCAACACCATCTATCTCGCCTTTGTAAGCCATGCCAAAAGCAGAATATTTTCCGTCAAGAGTTTTGGCACCAGTTGAGTCGACAAGATAAAATTGACTTCCTGCCGAATTATCGTCTGCGCTACGTGCCGCAGCGATTACGCCTGCATCATGTGTTTCACCAAATTCTGCAGGAACAACCCACTTGGTTTCATCGTCTGAACAAGTATCGGTTTGTTCAACCCCTACATCTGTTTTACAATATCCGAAAAATTTACCAGCATGGCCGCCAGTACCGTCATTGTTTTCAAAATCGCCACCTTGAATCATGAAATTATCGACGATTCGGTGAAAGATTACGCCGTCATACCTACCCTCATTGACATTTATGCGGAAACTCTCAGCATGCATTGGAGCGTTACTATCATCTAAGGAGATCCATATTTTTCCAGCGTGTTCCACACCATCACGGTCAGTCCAACTCACTTCCATGAGCACATCACCAGTGAGGTCGTTGTCATTTACATTATCTGTAAAAACCTTGAGTCCACCTAAGCCTATGACCAGCACACCTAGAATCGCCATGAGACCGAAAGGCGTTGGCGTTCCGCTTGAAAACAAAGGAGGAATACGATATTCTGAAATCCCTAAATCTTGCATTTCATTAAGGAGGCTATTGTAAGCAGAACCACTGGTTTTGTCCCTTGAATTTGCTTTTACTGCATCTCGGAGCAAACCTGCAGCCTGTCGATATTCTGCTCTTGATTTAGATTTCTTTGCCAATTCCCAAACGGAAGAACCTGCAATTCGGAGTGTGTTGGCGTGTTCACCGTTTGGGTCGGCCTCTCTGAGTAGGTCCAACGCTTTGTTTGGCTGGCCTTTCTTGAGGGCTTTCTCTGCTTTTTCCCAAGCTTCTGCACGCACGGTTTTTACGTCCACTTTCGGCTTTGAAGAAGACTCTGGCATGGTCTTGCGAATGTCAAAGGGGTTTTGAGGGCTGCGTTTTATCTGAGAAAAAACATCAACACATTCAAAGAGCATAGGCTTAACCCAAGCGCAATAGCCGACCAACTAGGCTCTTGAGGAATAAAATATGACAAAAATCATCAACGATTTCTGTATCAATATCGCCACAGCAAACGGTACAGGATCTCAATCAGCAAACCTCATTCTGTTACAAACTTTTTTTGACATGGGCATCCCAGCAAGTGGGAAAAATCTCTTCCCATCAAATATTTCTGGCTTGCCAACGTGGTATATCATTCGTCTTTCCGATCATGGTTATCAAGCCCCAGGTAATGACACCCATATTCAAGTCTTGGTGAATAAAGACACATGGGTAGAAGACCTGGCTGGACTCACACCCGGTACTGTAGTAATTTGGAATTCAGATGCTAAAATGCCCATGGAAAGAAATGACGTCATCTCCTATCCTGTTCCAATGACCACTCTAGCAAGGGGAATCAGTCCAAAACTTGCAAAAATGGTTGCCAATGTCATCTATGTTGGTGTTTTGGCTGAGATACTCGATATGGACCAAGAAGTCATCAACCAGTCTATTGCAAAGCAGTTCGGCTCCAAAACAAAAGCCATTGAACTCAATATTCAAGCTGCCATGCTCGGACGAGATTATGCGAAAGACAATTTCACAAAATCTGACCCATATCTCGTCGAGAAGAGAGAACATAATCAAGGTGAATTCTTCATCGAAGGAAATGAGGCTTTGGCTCTCGGTTCGATTTTTGGCGGAATTCAGTTACTTGCATGGTATCCCATCACGCCTTCTTCATCTGTTGCAGAAGGGATTATTGATTGGTTACCCGAATTAAGAATGGATGGTGAAGATGCGACCTATGCCGTTATTCAAGCAGAAGATGAACTCGCTGCTGCTGGTATGATTATCGGAGCAGGATGGGCTGGAGCCAGAGCCATGACGGCTACCAGTGGACCTGGAATTTCGCTTATGCAAGAATTCATCGGATTAGCCTATTTTGCTGAAATACCATGCGTATTCTGGGATGTTAACAGAGTAGGCCCCTCGACTGGATTACCAACTCGAACGCAGCAAGGTGACTTGCTGATGTTGTATGAAGGAAGTCATGGAGATACAACTCACATTGTACTCATACCGGGAACGGTCGAGGAATGTTTTGAATTTGGATGGAAAATTTTTGATGTTTCAGAAAGATATCAAACCCCAGTGTTTGGATTCAGCGATTTAGATTTGGGAATGAACAAGTGGGCATGCAAAGGATTTGAGTATCCCGACCAGCCAATGGATAGAGGAAAGGTGTTGCTGACCAAAGAACAAATGGATGCTATCGAAAATTACGGTCGATACAGAGATGTTGATGGAGATGGCATTCCTTACCGCACCTTACCTGGAAGCGGTCTTGACCCAATTCTTTACAGAGGCACTGGGCACAATGAAGATGGTTTGTACAGCGAAAAGCCTGATGATTATCGCTTGTTGATGGACCGACTGAAAAGAAAAATCATGGATGCTTCAGATGCATTGCCTGAACCATTATTCAAAGAAGAAGCTGAATGTGAGGTTGGCATTGTATACTATGGTTCTATGGAAAATACAATCCAGGAAATTGATGACATTCTTGAAGCAACCGGAAGGAAAGTTAGCCAATGCAGAGTACGTGCTCTTCCACTACACAGTGAAGTCAAATCATTCATGGAGAGACATGAAACTGTCATCGTTTTAGAAATCAATCGCGACGGTCAACTTTACGGCATCATGCGAAAAGAAATGCCAACTGAATTACTCACAAGAATCCATTGCGTAGCCTACAGTGACGGGCTTCCACCACGAGCAGAGGTATATGCGAATAAAATTCTGGAAGTGCTCAAGGAGGTGGGTGCATGAGCGACAAACCAAAACGTGCGGTCAAACTTAATGTGATCAATGAACCAAAGGACAGTTACACTGGCGGGAAATCCTCACTCTGCCCTGGATGCGGTCATGACCAAATTTCATCGGTCATCATTAACGCCGCTTGGGAAAATGGTGTAGAACCTCATCGAATTGCAAAGATGTCTGGAATTGGTTGTTCATCAAAAACTCCAGCCTATTATTTGGCTCAATCTCATGGTTTCAACACGGTTCATGGAAGAATGCCCAGCGTTACGACGGGAGCTCACGTGGTGAACAAAGATTTACTTTATCTGGGTGTGTCTGGAGATGGCGACTCTGCCAGCATTGGGATTGGACAATTGATTCATGCCATAAGGAGAAATTTGGACATGGTTTACATCGTAGAAAATAACGGAGTATACGGACTCACCAAAGGCCAATATTCTGCTACTGCTGACAAGGGTAGCAAGAAAAAGAAAGGGCCAATAAACCAAACACAGCCGATTGACCTATGTGCCATGGCCATTAACCTTGGCTGTTCCTTTGTCGCAAGGTCATTTAGCGGCGCAAAAAAGCAACTCACCTCACTACTAAAAGCGGCGATGTCTCACAAAGGCTTCGCATTTATTGACATCATCTCACCTTGTGTAACTTTCAACAATAATGATGAATCAATGAAATCTTATGGTTATGTTAAAGAACACGATATCGAGCTTCACACATTGGGTTATATCCCTCACTTTGAAGCAATGGAAGAAGTAAACGTACCTGCAGGAGCATACAAAGACATCACCTTACATGATGGTTCAGTTATTCGATTAGAAACCATCAGCGAGGATCACGATCCTGGGGATGCAATGGCAGCTCTTGGTGCGCTTCACAACGCTGAGACCAATGCCAAACACGTCACAGGTCTGCTCTATTTCGATGGGACCAGACCTGCATTACATGATGACCTAAAACTCGTAGAAAAACCTCTTGTCGAGTTACAGGAAAAAGACCTCCGACCTAGTAAAGAAGCTCTCGATAAAATCAATATTCAATTTAGAGGATAACCAACCGCTTAATTGAAATGGAATAGGGGTTTCGAGGTGACATCAGTCCCTTAGTGTAGCGGTCCATCATGGTGGGTTCTGGTCCCGCCGACCTCGGTTCGAATCCGGGAGGGACTACTGAAATTTTTGGTCATTCATTCCTGTTCTAAACATGCTCTTTGCCAAGACAAACCTTCTTTACGACGTTGTAAGACCTGTTTGAATACGAAACCTGTCATCCACATTGATGGAATCGACATGAAGTAAGCAAGCCATAATTTGTTGGCTCCGTAATCAAATTTTGCGCCTACGTCAATGGTTTGAGGGCTATCAGGATTATGAAAAATAACGACTCGATATTCATCACTTTTTTCTAGTTGAAGGTTCACTTTTGTATCGGGTTCGATCACATCAAAAACATTTGATTCAGAAATAGCATACCAGTTGATAACACCATTATCCATGTATGTCTCTGATTCGATTGCAGTCATGATTATGTAAGACACTTGGTGGTTTGAATCATAATTTGACAATTGGACATTTACTGCTCCATCATGAGGCTGAACAATTTCAAAGAGCGTATCTTCCGATCCCAGACGGATGGTAGGTGGCTGGTCGGCTTGTTCTGATTGAACATTTACAGCCAGATAGACCATGATAGACATTCCCAAGATGGTTGAAAATTCGACCAAACGGTTTTTTGACCCTGAAAAAAATGATGTCATTGCATTTTTCATCATGCCTGGATTTCGTATGTAGGGATGAGAATAGTGTATGAATAATCCACCAATTCCTCCGATTATTGCACCCAGAGGTATGTCGATAAGCCAATGAATTCCAAGATAAAGGATTGAAAAAATAAACAACCATGTATTGAATAGAATGAAGCGATGATAGCGATATAGTTTCCAGGATTTCATTTGAATCCCATTTTCCCTCACGTGCAGGTAGTTGATCATCAAAATTCCAAAAGGTATTGCGATATGCAGAGAAGGAATTGCGTTATCCAAGGGGTCGTGCTCAATGTAAAATGTCGAGTAGAGATTGTCGTGATAAAGTAATGCATCCATTTGAGGTATCCATGAAGAAGTGACTTCAACGTTGAAGAAGAGATAATATGGGACTGCAAGAGCATAAATGAGTAAGTAATTCATGGTTACTTTATCACAAAGGTCCCTCTCATTTACGTAAGCATAGAATACAGTCGTCACATAAATGATGAATAAATAAATGAAAAGATAATGGAAATTAAGTACATCGGTTAAGATTTGATTGGAAAATATTCTCTGGAAAACATAAACAAAATCTCCCTCTATCCCATATACGAAACCTGTCCAATTGTGTGTAATCACTTTCAAAGGTTCATTTATTGAATCAGTAATTCTTTTCCAATATATAATGAAAAAATAACCAGCAACATGAAGATAGTACTTGTTTTTAATGAAAATACTCTTCATGTCTTTAATTTGAACACGTTGAGGTATTGCATCTTTTGAAAACCATAAACAAACAAATGGTGTGAATACTAAAATCACACACATCATGATTGTCCATGGGTCCATGCAATTTCCAGTATATGCACGATTTAGAAATATCCATCAAATTAGGAAAAAAGAACCCATTTGGGAAGGAGTTAAAACAAATCAATCCAAAAAACGCATCATGATCCGAGAAACCCAACTAAGCATGAGTAAAATCATGAATGAGGCAAGAGCAAATCTCCCCCAAGGCCTCTTTGGCTTAGCGGGTGGAAAAGGATCGATACCATGGCGCATGGCTTGAGCCAACATCTCAAGATCTTCTTCGATGGTGACCATGAATCCGGATATCGCCACATATTTTGAAATCAGTGGTCTATTGGCATGGTCATGAGCGAGATACCTGCCGGGATGGAGCTCATGGATTCAATGAGAAAACCACCTAGGCCAACCGTAACAATCATGCTCACTAAACCAGGGAGTAACGGTCCGAAAGTACTTCTTGGTAAGCGGGAAGAAACCATGCCATCATTTCCCGGATATTGGGCATTCCCTGGGGGGGGTGTTTCAAAAATCGATAACGAGGCCGCTAAAAATCTAGGTATTGAAAATCGATTAGCAGCCCTATTTAGGGAAATGGTTGAAGAACTAGGATTTACAATCGAAAATGGAAAGATTAAGCCTGTTCAAGATTCGATTCAAGCGCGAGTGTTAACTGAAAAATCAGCATGGTTCGAACTGGCTCAATCATCCGTACTCCCTTTCTGTGTAGATGGAATTCGACTTATTTCCGAGCGGACAACGCCTCCATTTGGGCCACATAGATTTGCTAATGCTTTTTTTCACTTTCATTGTGTGGAAGAACCACCTCAAATTTCCCTCACTCAACAAACCGAATTTAGTGAAGTCCAGTGGATTGAGCCAAGAAATCTGTTGCAACAATGGGAGAAACATGAAATCAAGGTGGCTCCACCTGTTGTTACGCTGCTTATGGAGGTTGAGCGATGTCTCAATCTCATGGATGGAGACATGGAGAGAGTAGCAGTCGACTTAGAGAAAAGAAAACCAGGAAGAAGGTCCATCTTGTTTGCACACGGAGTAGAAGTGATTCCTGTTCCAACAGCAACTCTTCCTCCTGCAGATCATACCAATGCCTACCTTATTGGTGAAAAAAGAGGGCCTTGTCTTCTGATTGACCCGGCCTGCAGGGCAAGAGAATCAATGGAAGTTCTTGCTGAATCGGTAGAAAGGCACCAAGGCGAATTAATTGGCATCTTGTTCACTCATCGACACGCCGATCATCTTGGGGATATTGGTCTGCTGAAGGAAGGATTTGATGTGCCAATATGGGGCTCAAAAATCACAAGTGAGAGCATTCCATGCAATCGAATTCTTGAAGATGGTGAATTAATTATGCTCGGTAAACAAACTTGGGAAGTGCTCATCACTCCTGGTCATTGCCCAGGGCATGTCTGTTTGATATCTGATGCTGGCCTCGTGGCTGGGGATATGGTTGCTGGAATCGGCACCATTCTGGTCCCCCCACATGAGGGTGATATGCACGAGTATATTCGGCAATTAGAACGACTAAAAAACAAGGAACCACACCTCATCTTCCCAAGTCACGGGCCTGTCATTCCACTACCTCAAAAAATGCTAAACCACTATATTTCACATCGAAAACGTAGAGAAGGAAGAATACTTGACGCCTTGGTTTCTTCATCAAACATAGAAGAAATTGCACGTATGGCTTATGATGACACACCAAAAGCACATCCTTTTTTGGCCAAGGACCAAACTCTCGCCCATCTCATCTCTTTACAAAAAACTCATCAAGTAACCCATGATGAGAACGGTTGGAGATTAGTATGAAAGATTCTATGAGTGCGTTGGACTTACGAGCCATCGCTTCAGAATTTCAATCCCTTCTCCAATCACGAGTGAAGAAATGCTATCAGCCACATTATGAACAAATCGTGCTAAGATTGAACCCGAAAGGTTCGCAAAGTGTTGACATGGTTATCGTTAGAGGTTCACGGGTATATCTAAGTCAACGGGACAGACCAATGCCTGTAAATCCTGGACAGTTTGCAATGTTGTTGAGAAAATATCTTGCGAATGCGAGATTAGTCGCTATCGAGCAACTCGAATTCGACCGAGTCCTTCACCTGACTTTTGAAACTGGGCATGGATTTTATCACCTGTATATCGAAATGTTCCGTGATGGTAATGTATTGCTGTGTGATCAATCCCATGAGATTATTCAACCCCTCACCCATGCGACATATGCAGAAAGAACCTTGAAAAAAGGACATACATACAAACCTCCACCCCAATCGCCAAACCCATTTGAGATGGATATCAAGACCATACAAAATATCCTCCAGTCATCAGAAAAATCGATTATTTCGACCCTCGGCCAACGAGAAGTATTGGGTGGCTCCCTCGCAAATTTTGTCGTCGAACTTTTGGATGAAGATGAAAACATCGGGGCAAACGAAATTAATCCACAAAAAGTCATTGATGTTCTATCTGAAATATATGAAGAACTTACCTCCAACGCAAAGGGTTTTCTCTACAGCAAGAAACCTGCACCGACAAAGGAAATTCAAACCGTCGACATGGAGGATTTTTTGGCAGAGAATGTAGTCGAAGCATGGCCAATAAAGAAAGAAATAAGTAATCTTCATTGCATCGAGTTTGATTCATTTCATTCTGCTGTTGATGCCTGGAAAGGTGTCCATGATGCAAGAGCATTGGCGAGAAAAGAAAGCGAATTACTTGACCAATCAGCACCTGGCAGAGGATTTTCTACAGAGGTTGAAAAGTTAGAACGAAGATTGATACAACAAGAAAAAGCCCTTGCTGGGTTTCATTCTAAAGTCGAAAAGCAGCAAAACATCGGCCACCAAATTACTGAGAACTACACGCATGTTGATGATGTGCTAAAACAAATGAATGAAGCCATAGCGAAAAAAGGATTTGAAACCATTAAAGAAGAAATAATAGGAGTTACGTGGGTTGAATCTCTTGATTCTGTGAATTCAAAAGTTGAAATTTTCCTGCCAAATGAGGATCACCAACCTGGAAAGAAGGTCTGGTTACACCTTGACTTGAACGTTCATCAAAACGCCAAGGAATATTTTGAGGTTGGACGAAAACAAAAAGACAAGATTACAGGAGCGAAGCAAGCCATTGAAGCGACAAAAATCGCTCTGAAAAAGGCAAGGAAAAAGGAGCTTACATCCCAACAATCTGGGAAATTAAATCTAAGAAAAAGAACAAAAAAATTCTGGTTTGAAAATCATCGTTGGGCAATCATAGGCGGTCACTTGCTTGTCGGTGGAAAAGACGCAAGAGGTAATGATAACGTTGTGAAAAAGCATCTCAAAAAAGAGGACAGATACCTTCATGCCGACCTACATGGTGCTCCGTCATGTGTATTGAAAAATCAAACCGGTTTTGAGTTAGAATCTCGAACAACACATACCAGTACACAAGTTATCCCTTCTTTCAAGATCATAGATAAAATGTCGAGTGAAATTGATGATTCGTTGACGCTCAAAGCAGCCTCACTTGCATTGGCGTGGTCGCGTTCTTGGAATGCTGGAGGAGCGCATGGAACCGTCTACTGGGTGAAACCTGGTCAGGTCTCAAAAACAGCTGAAACAGGAGAATTTATCGGAAAAGGAGCCTTCATTATTAGAGGGGAAAGAACGTGGTTTCGAAACCTGAATCTAGAGATTGGACTGGGATTAATTTCAATCAACGGCGTGCCTCTATTAGCAAGTTCGACCGCTGAAGAAATAAGAGAAATCGCACAAAGATATGTCGTAATCAGGCCTGGGACTATCAAAAAAGATCAATTCGCAAATAAATTGTATAAAGCGACAGGTCTCTCTACTGATGAAATTCTTTCCGTGCTTCCCGGTAATGTCGAGTTAGTTGAGGATGGAAATATGTTTCAATTCGAGGCTGAAAAATGAGGGACTTATGGAACCAAAGATTCGCTCAGGACGGATGGGCATATGGAAAGAGGCCGAATGCATATCTTAAATCCTGTATCGAAAAACTAACGCCTACTTTGGCATGTTTTCCAGCAGATGGAGAAGGAAGGAATGCTGTCTGGGCGGCATCAAAAGGATGGAAATGTATGGTATTTGATTATGCTGAAGAGGGTGCAAAAAAATGTAAAATCTTGGCTGAGGAAAAAAATGTTCATGTAAAATATATAGTTGAAGACCTCCAATCTATAGAATTAGAAGTAACGGATCTGATCGCCTGTTCGTGGTTTCATACACCACCTGAAGTGAGAAAAGTACACATGCCTAGAATTCTTCATTCACTGAGAGTTGGTGGTCACTTTATCATGGAAGGATATCACAAAAATCAATTAGGGAAAAAAAGTGGAGGACCTCAAAATTTTGACCTTCTCTTTGACTTGGATGAAGTCTTATCGGAACTGAGAGGAGATTTGGCTCCGCAAATGGAAGTCATTGAGGCATGTGTCACTGAGTGTGTCCTCGATGAATCCGAATTACATCGAGGTCTTGCATCTGTAGTTCGCATATGGCTTAAGCGGACCGGATGAGCATAGCGACTGCATTTCCTCCACCAAGACAGAGAGTCACGATGCCTGTTTTAGCGCCTTTCCTTTTCATGACTCCAAGCATGGTGATCAAACAGCGTGTTCCGCTACTTCCCAATGGATGCCCGATAGATACTGCACCCCCGTGTTGATTCAATTTTTCTCTCGGAATTTGTAATGATTTAGCAACTGCACAAGAGGCTGCTGCAAATGCTTCATTGTGTTCATATACATCAACGTCATCTACCTTCATTTTATTTCGCTGAAGCAGATTTTGTACAGCAGGTATGGGGGCAGCCATAACGCGAGATGGCTCAACACCACTTGTCACATAATCTTGGACATAAGCAATAGGTTCCCAACCTTGTTCTTTTGCAAATGGTAGGCTTGTGACTAATACACAGGAAGCCCCATCATTCAATGTTGACGCATTTCCAGCGGTAACTCGACCTCCCTCTTGGAAAACTGGTTTCAGCCCAGATAAACCCTCCAATGTTGAGTGAGGCCTTATTCCTTCATCTTTGGTTAAGATATTCCCATCCGGTAATTCAATCGGGAATGTCTCCCAATCAAACCAACCTTTTTCCCATGCATGACTCGCCTTGAGTTGAGATTGCAGAGCAAACTCGTCGGCAGTTTCCCTAGAGATATCATATTCTTCTGAAACTATTTCACCAGTATTTCCCATATGGATGTCATTGTAAACATCCCATAGGCCATCATGAACCATGCTGCTTTTGGCTTCTTCCTGGCCTTGGATAAGCAATTTTGGAGCATTTGTCATGCTTTCCATCCCACCGGCAATAATACAAGAATACTCACCAGACCGTATTGCATTTGCGGCGAGCATCACCGCTTTGAGCGAAGATCCACATACTTTGTTGATTGTTAGGGCAGGTGTAGTAGCTGGAAGCCCTGCACCAATAGCAACCTGCCTTGCAGGGGCTTGACCTGCGCCTGCTTGCAAGACTTGCCCAAAAATCACCTCATCGATTATTCCTGATGAGGGGTCAATGTTCATTCGAGACAATAAATTTTTGACTGAAAGAACACCGAGTTCAACCGCACTAAACGGGGCAAGAGAACCTCTGAATTTACCGACGGGAGTTCGAGAAACTGTACAAATAACTACCTCTGTCATACCTTGCGCTTGAAGACACAGTTATTCAATTTGTCAGCCCGCAAACTTGATTCGATGGAGGCCTTCGGTCCCACATGGCCAAGTTTAAGTCAGAACTTTCTGTTGAAAGAATGAAAAACGAAATGCGAAATGTAGAAGTTGAAATTAATTTTACTTCAAACGCCTTGGCTAGCATTCTCTATCGGCAAGGAGAAACCGTCATCCTCGCTTGTGTGACAAAGGCAGATAGTTTACCACGCTGGTTCCCAAGAGACGCAACCAAAGGATGGGTACATGCTGAATATAGCCTTCTGCCCGCATCAACAGATTCTCGATTCAGAAGAGAAAGAAACGGTGCAAAGGGTCGTACTCAAGAGATCGAGAGACTGATTGCTCGCTCCTTACGGGGTGCAGTCAATCTGGAAGCACTCGGACCGATCGCACTAACCGTTGATTGTGATATCATCAATGCCGATGGAGGAACTCGGTGCGCCTCAATTACAGCCGGAAATATCGCGCTAAGATTGGCTGTTCGCCGGCTTATCGAATCAGGTGAATGCTTACCTCTAGAATTACGACCATCCAGTGAATCCAAGTCACAAGATACGATCAAACCGACGCTCAGCGCTGAGGAAAAAAAGGCACATGAAAATGCGGTTATGCCAGAAAATCTTGCCGCTATTTCTGTGGGGTTAATCGGAAAAGAGGTGTACCTTGACTTGGATTATCAGCTTGATTCAAATGCAGATGTAGACATGAATGTGGTCGGATTATCAAACGGTCAATTCGTGGAAATTCAAGGGACAGGAGAAGAATCAACTTACTCGCGTGAACAATTTAACTCTCTCATGGATTCTGCAGAACAGGGATTGCAGTCCTTGTTCCAGATGCAAGAGGCTGTTCTTCAGGATGTTGCATGAACCCAAGATTTGATATTCTGACGAGACTCGGCCAAGAATAGGGTCAGTAGCTTAGTTGGGAGAGCGCCGCACTGAAGATGCGGAGGTCGCTGGTTCAAGTCCGGCCTGACCCACCTTCATAATCCACTGAATGAAAATGAATTGAAGTCCTAAGAGATGCATTGATGTGCCCCCTAGGTAGTGGACAACTATGGCGGAGGCAGTTTTGGAGAATGCCGACGCTGAGTCACCCGATAATCAGCCTGTTGACGAGTCTCTGGAAACCAATCCTCAAAATCCAATTTCAAAGGAATTGGCATCCATCCGACAGAGGAGAACGCAAGTCAATGGACGCCGATTTCCGTCAGCAACTGAAGATTTTGTCCTCCTTGCTGGGATAGGATATGCCATCTTCTTCTTTCTCGGGCTTTTTGCAATGAGTTCTGGTATTTTCGGTCAATCGACTGCACTCGATCATAAAGCCAGTGATACCATACTTGATATCGGTGGACAATGCATGGACACAAGCGACCAATCGTGGATTTTGATTTTTCCCGATAACGACAAGGCTTCAATCCAAGTAACTGGCTATAATTTTGGTCAAGACTCTTCACCGAACGCTATCAAAGTGCTGAATTGGAGTGCACTTGGAGATGCGGAACTCTCTGATGAAAAGGAAGGACTACGGCAATCCATCCCAATCGACGATTGGGATGAGGGAGAATACAAATTTGTCGTCAAAATTTCGCTATTCAACTCTTCAGAAGAACGAGAAAACGGTACGGTAAGTGAATATCTTGCAAAAGAGGTGGATTTGGAAATTGAAAGAGAGAAAAACACGCTATCTTTCCTGCCTTTTGTCGATGATGAAGTGAAGACTGAAGCCACAATTGATGATGATAGCGCTCGCTCATGTTGGGGAGTAACCGATCTTGGAAATTGGGGCTGGGGCTTGATGGGTGCAGAACTTGGCGGTGGAAGAGAAACTGCTATGCTCACCGGTGGTGCAGCTGGTGTGCCCGCATGGTGGATGGCTTTCATTTCGCTATCGCTCTCTGTCATATCCCTCTTTTTGGCCTATCCTGTGATGTACAAGGTATATCATCAAGATACTGACGATATGTTAGGGCGAAACCACATCGAAGTTCTCCTCAAAGAGATTCTTACCCTATCCGAAAAGAGACTTCACATTAATATCGACTGGGACCTGTTCAAATCTGAGATTAGGGACTTATCGATTGACATTATGATTCCATATCACAATACTGAAGATACACTCTCTAACCAAAACGAAATTCGGTCCGAAGTCTTGAGAGAAATTTTAGATGAGTTCGCTTTGTTTAGAGTTTTCAAGCCAGTTCAACTTACGGTCCGCTCGATTGGCGAAAACCAAGCTATTGACTTTGAAACTGGGGTTGGTATTGGAAGTGGTATGCTACAATCAGAAGACGAAGAGGAATTGGTCGTAAACGATTACACCTCTTTCTTCAAAGATTTGCACCTTCTCTCCCAAATTGAAGACGAAGTGAGGGAATCAATCCGATCTTTCTTTTCTGAAAATGATGAATTGCTACTACAAATGGCCACGGTTACTTCTGAAGATAGCAATATTTTCGTCAGAGTCGCTTACAAACCAACCCAGAAACTGGCATTTTTCAGGTTCAAGCAGACCAATGAAGAGGTCGTAAAAGAACTCAAAACAAGGATCATGGATGATAATCCAGACCTCACGGATACTCACAAATTGGAAGTTAAAGGAAACAACATGAGTTC
>TARA_B100000674_G_scaffold487361_2_pt1 | contig 32397 bp, 28 predicted proteins | sample TARA_B100000674 | Tara Oceans TARA_B100000674 (sample SAMEA2622759) | marine metagenome | biome: marine biome (ENVO:00000447); feature: surface water layer (ENVO:00002042); material: "saline water (ENVO:00002010), including plankton (ENVO:xxxxxxxx)" | depth 5 m | reverse complement strand
CCCCCGCCGCAGATTGGTCTGCCGTCATGAATGTTTATTCCGTGAACTGCGCATCGGTAACCGGTTCCAGCCACTCGACATTCTTGCCGTCTTCAAATTGCTGAACAGCATAGTGGGTGACGGAAGTGGTGTCGGTCGCACCGTGCCAGTGTTTGACACCCGGCGGGCACCAGACAACATCACCCGGCTGCATCACGTGCTTTTCCTTGCCTTCTTCCTGCACCCAACCGGTACCTTCGGTCACGATCAGCATCTGACCTGCCGGATGGGTGTGCCAGTTCGAACGTGCGCCGGGCATAAAGGTGACCTTGCCGCTATTGACGACAAACGGGTCTTTGTTTTCGAAAACCATTTCGACATAGACGTCACCGGTGAACAGGTCCGGGGAGCCCATCATGCCGGCATTGGTGCCGTTTTTGGTAATTTCCATGCCTTCGGCCATCGCGCCGGTGGCGCAAACTGTCATGGCGGAAGCGATCATAAGCGTTCTGAACATCTCGAAAATCTCCATTGGTCATATCAATTGGGCGCAGGCATCCATTCCGGGCAGCCGAAATGCTGCCCGAATACCCGCACGCGGTCTTTTCGGGAGGTAATCCTTGCCAGAACCCCGACTGTTTTGCCGGTGATCGCGTGCGCACCACGATCATCGGCAACATGTCAAAGCAGTCTTCTGCCTGTCTGGCCCAGACGCCGGGTCAAGGACCCGTCAAAGGCGATGAACCGCGTGGCGCAACCACACAACACCGCCCTCAAGCGTTTCGCTACCGATCAGGGATAATTCCTGATTGGCAGCGGGAAATTCCTGGCCGTCTCCGTGATAGTCATAGATCGATGGCACACCCTTAAGCCCATCAATGGTCGGGCAGATCAGCGTGCTTGTTTCATCAATCAGACCGGCACGCAAAAACGCCCCGTTCAATTTGCCACCACCTTCAAGCAGCAGCTTCTTCAAACCAAATTCGCTCGCCAGCACCGAAAGCGCACGGTCAAGATCCATACCATCCGGCCCGGCAAACAGGTATGAAACACCCTGCTCGCGAAGATGCTCGAGATGGCTCTCCTCGACCGTATCGGCAAGAACGACAATCGCGTGATCGCCATCAATCTCGCCCCCGTCCCAAAGCAGCCGGCCAGACGGATCAAAGGCGACCCCGACGGTTTCAGACGTGCGTGCCGCCAGATGGTTCGGGCGGTTGCGCGATGCTTCGGGTACGGCTTTTTCACGGATCCCGGCGGCGTAGTGTTCCATGGTGCGGCGGCCGACCATCCAGCCATCCGCACCAAAGGTTTCTGCCACACGGTCATAGTGACGCTCGATCAAATCATCGATGGTGCCACCATGGGGATTACCCCAACGTTCGGCCCAAAGCCGCCCGTCAAGCGAGGTAATCATGTGACAAACAATCGTGGGGCGCATGTGTCTTCCAAACTTTCCGATGGGGCTGGCAATCAGCCCTCATAGTCCTTGTCGCTGACATGCTCCATCCAGGTGACGGGGCTGCCATTGATGCTTTCCTGGATCGCGATATGCGACATCGCGGTTTCCGGGGATGCACCGTGCCAGTGTTTTTCCTCGGCCGGGAACCAGACAACATCGCCCGGGAAGATTTCCTCGATCGGGCCACCTTCACGTTGCACGCGGCCTTTACCAGACGTCACAATCAGGGTCTGACCCGCCGGATGGGTGTGCCATGCGGTACGTGCGCCCGGCTCAAAGGTCACATGTGCCCCCGATGCGCGGCCCGGTTCTTCGGCGGCAAACAGCGGATCGACACGGACAGTTCCGGTAAACCAGTCTGCCGGGCCCTTGCCCGACGGGTTTGATCCAACACGCGTGATTTTCATTTTCGATCTCCTAAATTTTGAGCCCGGCGATCGGTTGGTCGGGCATATCCTAAACCTATTCCTGTCAGCCGATTTCACTAGCCCGGAAAATCAACAAGCAATTATGAGCAGCGCTCATGAAAGGGCTTTTGATCAATGCTTGTCGAACCGGTAAGTCAGTTTCGGCCCGCCGGGCTGCCCATAGGCGAGCTCGGCTGTAATCATGGCGAACGGCTCACAGAACCGCGCAGTTCGAAGGGCGCCGGCATCACAGGGCGAAAATCCCATATCGGTAATCAGATCGGCGGCCACCGATTTGGCAGCGGCATCATCGCCGTAATACAGAACATCGGCGCGTTCACCTTTGCCCTTGTTGGCAAAGACGGTCTCAAACACCTCGCTTGGCGTGGTGTTGAATGCCGATACCCAGCGCGCCTTGGGGCGCAGGCTTGCCAGATGCTCCGCACCGGATGTCGTCGTGCCAACCACCAGATCTCGGTTTTGCAGATCGAGTGGCACACAGCAATTTACAACCACCTTGCCAGCAAGATCGCCTGCCTGGGACAACACATCATCAATCCGCGACCAGTGCACGGCGAGCAACAGCACATCGGAATTCTCGACCGCGAAGGCGACCGAACCGGACTGGCCGTTTTCGACACCATCGGCCAGACGCTTCAGTTTTGCATCACTACGGGCATAGCTGAAAATCACGTCATGCCCGGCCTTGGCCCAGAATGTGCCAAGCTTCGCGCCCATCAGGCCGGAACCCAGAATTCCAATTTTCAATTCAATTCTCCTGCTTGCGACCTGAATGATCTTATGGGGTCTTAACGCTAAAGATTGTGACTTGGTTCTCATGAAACCAGTCAAATCCACAGATTGCTCTTATGAATTTGGCTCATTGATGTAACAATACCTATATGACCAAGGGTCTGCTAAACGTATCGGTTTGTTGATGTTTCGATGCTGACCCATGCCAAGACCGACCGTTCGCCCGACCCTGCAACCGACCCTGCAACCAAACGGAGCGCAAAACATGTTGCGTGAAAATGTTGTCGACCTGCTGGCCTTCATCGCCGTTGCCCGTGCGGGAAGTTTCACGCGCGCCGCCGCCCAGATCGGCGTTTCGCAATCTGCACTCAGCCACACGGTGCGCGGTCTTGAAGAACGGCTTGGCATGCGACTTCTGTCACGCACCACACGCAAGGTCGCCCCGACCTCAGCCGGTGAACGCGTGTTGGAACGCATCGAGCCGCACTTCGCCGAGATCGATGTAGAACTGCGCGCACTGGTCGAAATGCGCGATCGCCCGGCCGGGCTGATCCGCCTGACGGCAACCGATCATGCTGCCGATACCGTCATCTGGCCAAAGCTCAAAGACGTGATCAGCGACTATCCCGAACTCAAGGTCGAAGTGAATTCGGACTACCGCCTGACCGACATCGTTTCCGAACGTTATGACGCCGGGGTCCGCCTTGGTGAACAGGTGTCCGAGGGCATGATCGGGGTTCGCATCGGCCCGGATTTCCGCATGCTGGCCGTGGCATCACCGGATTATCTTGCCAGTCACCCGGCCCCGGAAACCCCCAGCGAACTTGGCGAACATAGCTGTATTAACCTGCGCCTGCCGACCCATGACGGCTTGTATGCCTGGGAATTTGAAAAGGATGACCGCGAAATTCGCGTTCATGTCGATGGTCAGCTGACATTCAATACCATCAACCCGATCGTTGATGCTGCCCTTGCCGGCTACGGCATCGGCTACGTGCCCGAAGATCTGGTCAATGATCACATCGCTGCTGGTCGCCTGCAGGTCGTGCTCGGCGATTGGTGCCCGCCTTTCCCCGGTTATTATCTGTATTACCCGCACCGTCGGCAATCCTCGCCGGCATTCGGCGTGATTGTCGATGCGCTTCGCCATCGTGACTAGAGCGATATGTGAGCCGTGCTCATGAAACCTTTCGGGGAAGCCTGACTAATCATCGATCACTTGGGCCACTAAGCTTGCGGGATCAAAAATGATTTTACTGCCATGATCCCGCAGAAGGACGCCTTGCCCATGACCTATGCACGTTCACGCCTGATCCTTCCGGCACTTTGCATTGCCATGACGCTGGCGGCTGCACCGGCTTTGGCCCAGTCATCCAATGAGTCCCCCAATGAACAGGTTGCCTTCCCCGAAGGCTACGAAAACGGTGTGCATTACGGCACCTTCAAGCGCGGCGGCATTACCGAGGAACTCTATACCTCTCCTGCGGCGATTGCGGCTGCCAAGGCCGGTGAACCGTTTCCCGACGGCACCGTGATCATGATGGAAGATCATCGCGACGGAAAACTATATCGCTATATCGCCATGGAAAAGCGTGCCGAATGGGATGAGTACAGCGTTTCGGGATCGTGGCTGTTTCGTGAATGGGATGCCAATCGGGTCGCCAAGGCCTCCGAAGACGGCACCAGCTGCCAGTCCTGTCATACCTCGCAGGCTGAAAACGACTTTGTCTTCACCCATCACCTGATGCTGGATGACTAAGTCATGATGCGCGCCTACTGCTAAAATTGCTGCCTTTGGTTTCGTCGTGAGCTACCCTGTCAGGGATCATTCATAACCGGGCAACAACCATGCGCGCTCCTTCAGGCCAGACCGCCTATAGCGACGTGAAATCCATGTTCTTTGCCGTCGAGCAGGCCGGGCTGCGCCTTGCCATCAAGGGACGGCTGGTCGCCATTCTGGTTCTGGGCATCTGGATGGTGATCACCAGACCGCCGGAAAGATCCTTTGATATCATCTTTGCCATGGCCGTTCTGGCGATCTTCGGCCTTCTGCATTTCGCCATTATCGGCTCTGTTTGGGATCGCAAATGGGTCAAATATGCGTTCCTGACCGTCGATTACATTCTGATTTCCGGCGCGATGACAATCTTTCCACCGGAACCGTCCTTTGACCTGCCACAGTTCTTTACGTTCCGCTTCGACGTCTTTCACTATTACTACATCGTGCTGGCCGTCGCGGCCTTCAGCTTCTCACCCGGGCTGGTCTTGTGGGCGGGAGCAATCGGTGCAACAGGCTGGATGACAGCCTTCCTCTGGGTGCGCTCAAAGGTCCAAATGCCGCTGGAATGGGGCGATGCCATCCAAAGCACCAGCACCGATCAGTTTCTTTCCGTCTTCCTCAGCGACCGGTTCGTCGGCACCGGCAGCCGGGTTCAGGAAGCACTGATCTATCTGGTTGTTGCCGGTCTCATCGCCCTTGTCATGCAGCGTGCGCGTCAAACGGTGCATCGCCAGTTCGATGCCGAACGCGATCGCAACACTGTTTCGCAAATCTTTGGTCAGTTCGTGCCCGCAAGCATTGCCGATACCATGATCAAGGATCGTGGCATGCTTGATCCGGTCGAACGTGATGCCACCATCCTGTTTGTCGATATTGCCGGTTTCACCCAACTGACCGAAAACCGCGGCCCGAAAGCGACCGTGGATATCCTCAATGCCTATTTCGATGCCACCACCGATGTCATCGGCAAGCATGATGGCGTGGTCACACAGTTTCAGGGCGATGCGATCCTTGCGGTCTTCAATGTTCCCATTGCCAATGATGATCACGCCAAAAGCGCCTTTGATGCCGCCTGCGACATTCTGGACCTCGTTGGCAAAACTACCTTTGCCGGGGAAACCCTTGCGGTACGGATTGGCATCAATAGCGGTCCGGTGATTGCCGGGAATGTCGGAGGTGGTGGACGACAAAGCTATACGGTGCATGGCGATACCGTAAATCTCGCCGCACGGCTCGAAGCCATGAACAAGGATTATAGCACCTCCCTGCTTCTGACCGAAGCAACGGCGACTCTGCTTCCCGACACAGCGCTTAAGCCCATGGGTGAAGTTGCCGTGCGCGGCCATAGCACGAAGGTCGCGATCTTCTCGTTGCCGGAGTGATTTGATCTTTGCCCAAGGACAAAGCCCCCTCCCGCACGGTGGCGAAAGGGGGCTTTGACACGGGGTCGGGGGACTTTGAATTTAGTTTGCGATTTTAGTTCGCGCGGGACTCAAACACGTCCTTGGCAACCGGCATCGCGGAAAAGATGTTCGGCCAACCGGCATAGAATGCCAGATGCGACAGAACGGCCGAGGCCTCATCTTTCGAAAGCCCGTTATCCATCGCCTTGTTCAGATGGAATGGCATCTGTTCGACCTTGCTTGCCGCAATCAGGGCGGCCACGGTCACAAGACTGCGGTCACGCGGTGCGAGTGCCGGGCGCAGCCAAAGATCAAGGAACAGAAGCTGTTCGGTGTTATCGACCACACCTCGGGACACATCACCAAAGGTGTCCTGAACAAAGGTCTGGCGGGCATCCTCTGCTTCCTGGTTCAGCGGCAGCAATTCCGGATCGACGGCCGGCAGTTCGGAAACCTCGATACCGCGTTCTTCATAGATCGGTGCAATCACTTCGGCGGCAGCCGTAGCATTGCCCCAACCGGTATAGAAGGCCAGATGGGTAATGGTTTCGGAAATCTCGGCCGGGGTCACACCGGCATCAAGTGCGACATTAACGTACGTGCCAAGGTCTTCGGTGTCATGACGGGTGACAAGGGCGGCAACCGTAATCAGACCACGGTCACGCGCCGAAAGATCGTTCTGCTGCCAAAGGGTGTCAAACAGCGCATCCTGCGTATAGTTCGAAAGCGCTGGTGCCACACGCGACAGTGCCGAAAGATCGGGCGCTGAAACGCTGCTTTCCTGAGCCTGAACTGCGGGCGCTGCGAGCGAAAGGGCGAATACCGTCGATACAATCTGCTTTTTCATCTGGATCATCCTGTTTGCTTGCGTTGCGGAAAACTTCCTGTGCCGGAAGCCTTGCGAACAGAGATACGCCAGCCCCACTCAAAAACTAGGCTACCCAATTCGATAAGACCCATTAGCTCAAATCATAAGTGGACAGCAAAAACCGAAAAAACCCCGGTATTCTGGGACCCTAAGGGTGGATGAGGGGGATTCATAACTACTATCATTCAAACGGGACTACTCTGATCAAGGCTGGCAACGTAACCTTGTTCACACATTTACAGTGCCGTTCACCTCATCCGGAACGAGGGATTTGCCATGCAACTGATCCGACGCTGCCTTCTAGCCCTGCTCATGATCCTGCCAGTATCGATGGCACAGGCCCATCACGGCTGGAGCACTTTTGACTCCAGCAAGGCCTATTACATCAAGGGCACCGTTCAATATGTCCGCTGGGGCAATCCGCACAGCGAGGTCGAGATGAGCGTTGATATGGTCGCTCTGCCGGATGATCTGCGCACGCGTGACCTGCCGCCCGGTGCAAATCCGGACAATGGTGCGGCGACACTTGCTTCGGCCCGCCCCTATGACGGCGATGAGGATCGCATTCACCTGGTGCTTGCTGGTCCGGGATGGATGGAACGCTGGGGTCTTGATCGTCCGCTTGAAGAAGGCGAAGTGATCGAGGTGCTTGGCTTTATCTCCAACGAACAACCTGACGCCTTGCGTCCGGTGATGTTCTGGACCGGTGACGGGCAAGGTGTGTGGCAACAACTGACCGCCTTTTCAACGCCGCCTGAACCGGCGAACTGATTTCGTTGGCTGACATGTCAGACTGGCTCCTTGAAGCTGCCCGCACTCTGGAGGCCACGGACTTTGCGATTGCCATTCGCATGGTTCCGTGGCTTTACCCGGTGCTTGAAACCGTGCACCTGATCGGCATCAGCCTGCTGTTTGGCAGCATCATCGCGCTCGATCTCAGAATTTTGGGCGTTGCCCGGACGTCACTGCCGTTTGAAGCGATTATGCGCTTTCTGGTTCCCTTTGCCTGGGTCGGGTTTGCCTGTGCCGCGCTCAGCGGCCTCACCATGTTCATTGGCATCGCATCAACCATCACCCAAAGCGCTGCCACCCCCTGGAAATTCGCCCTGATCGGCGTTGCGGGCATCAACATGCTGATCTTTCACGCAGACAAAAAACGCCAGAGACTTACAGGCACAGCCTTGAAAGCGCCAACCCTCCCACAAAAACTCTCGGCTCTCGCCTCCATACTTTTGTGGCTAGGTGTCATATTTGCAGGTCGCATGATTGCTTACGTCTAGGCCTTCATCGACCAATCATGATTTCAGCTCATCAGTCTAAGTCAATTATCCGGGCTAATGCCTGCGGATAAACCAATTTAAACTGTTCCTAATTTGGAAAGTTCAGAGCTCCCGTCGCGCCCAGCGCGTCGTGTGCGAACGGATGCCTATGAAAACGGGCCTGATTTTCTCCTGTTTCTCATAAAAATGGCGTCGCCGGTTCGATCGGAATCACCCTGATTGGTTGATGCCTTGCAAAGGAAGAAGAATGGATAGCGAAAATCCAGGCCGCAAGGGCGGTCTGAACTGGCCGTTGCTTGCGCTTGGTGTTGGTGCGTTTGGCATTGGCACCACCGAATTTGCACCGATGGGGCTTTTGCCCGCCATGGCCGATGGTGTGGATGTCTCGATCCCAACGGCGGGAACACTTGTGACCGCCTATGCGGTCGGCGTGATGATTGGCGCACCCGTGATCACGCTTTTGTTTGGCCGCTTTAGCAAGAAAAACGCCCTTCTGTTGCTGATGGGGATTTTCGTCATCGGCAACCTGTTGTCCGCAGCAGCACCGGGCTATCTGACCCTGCTGGTATCGCGGGTTGTGACCAGCCTGTCGCAAGGCGCATTCTTTGGGTTTGGCGCGGTGGTTGCGACCAGTGTCGTGCCGCGTGAAAAACAGGCCAGTGCAGTCGCTACCATGTTTCTCGGGCTGAGCATCGCCAATATTGGCGGCGTCCCGGCTGCATCCTGGCTGGGGCAATATGTCAGTTGGCGGGCGGCCTTTGGCGGCACAGCCATGCTGGGCGTTTTGGCCATTCTGGCTTTGCAATTCGCCCTGCCCAAAGATCACCTGACAACCCGGCCCGACATTCGCGGCGAACTGGCCGCCCTTGCTAATGTCGATCTGTTGATTGCGGTTGGTACCACCGTGATGTTCGCGGGCGGGATCTTTACGATCTACACCTATGTCGCCCCGATGCTTGAAACGCTTGCCGGGGCCAGTGGCGATTTCATCACCATGGCTTTGATCTTGATCGGGCTGGGTTTCACGGTCGGCAACTGGACCGGCGGCAAGGTCGCCGACTGGTCGCTTGACGGAGCCACTTTCCTGTTTCTCGCCGGCATGGGAACGATTTCGATCATCATGGCCTTTGCGATGGGAAATCTGGCAACCGCGGCACTAAGCCTGTTTCTGTGGGCAGCTATTGCCTTTGGCATCGTCCCGGCCTTGCAAATTCGCGCCATGAAGGAAGCCGCCAACGCGCCAAGTCTGGCGGCTGCGATCAATATCGCCGCCTTCAACTTTGGCAATGCCGTCGGGGCCAGTGTTGGTGGGGGTGTGATCACCGCCGGACTGGGGTATGCGGCCTTGCCCGTCGCGGCTGGTTTTATGGCCTTTGGCGGGGTTGGCCTCGTTTGGGCTGCGCGTCGCCGCAGCCAACGCAAACTTGTCATTCAAGGAGCCTGATTGGCACCAGAATCTGCTTTAGGTGTTGATCACGGCGAACCATGGCGCTCCGGTAATGCCAACCTGTCTGGTTAAACGACCTGCCGTGCTTTCGGCTTGTTAGCAGCCAGGCGTTCAAGAAGGTTGGTCTGTTTTTCCAGGCACTGTTTAAGGTCGAAATTTGCGGTGATGGTTGCGCGGGCTTGCTCGCGCATGGGGTCCAGTCTGCTCTGGTTTGTCAGGCAGAAATGCATCTTGTCGGCAAGGGCTTCGCTGTCCCAGAAATCGGTCATCAAGCCGTTCTGCTGGTCACGAATGACATCCTGGCAGGGCCCGGTATTGGACGCAATGACAGGTGCCCGGCAGGACATGGCCTCAAGCACCGACCAGGAAAGGACGAACGGATATGTCAGATAGATATGGGCAGAGCTGATCTGATAAAGCTTGATCAGCTGGTCATGGGGGATCTGGCCAAGAAAATGGATGCGTTTCGGATTGATGCCGGTTTCGGTCATCATGGCATCGCGCCAGGTGCGGCTATCTGATCGCGGTTGGCCGTAACTGACCCCGTCGCCCCCGGCGATGACGAACTCGGCATCCGGGCAGCGCTCTGCCAGTTTGGCCGCCGCACGCATGAAGGTCGGAAAGCCGCGATAAGGCTCAAGATCGCGGGCAACATAGGTAACCACCTGATTGTCCGGGCCAAGGGTTTTGCCATTGGGCAAGGTCAGGCACGCGTTCGGATTGGGGCGACACCGATAGGTGTCGACACCCTCGTGGCACACGCCAATCTTGTGGTGATAGGCAACCGGGAATGCTGATTTTTGCCATCTGGTCGGGCTGATGGCGGCATCAAGCTGATCAAGGGTGCTCAGTTGCGCAGCATTGCGCAAACGAAGCTGTGTGCGCTTTGCCAGTGTGACGTCATCATCGGGATCAAACCCGACATCGCGCCCGCTGGCGTGATAGTAATGCTCGCAATACCCAATCAGCGGCGTTTGTGGCAGCACATCGCGGGCAAACATCATGCTGCCCCAGCCGATATGGCCGTAAACAATGTCTGGCGCGCCTTCTTCGCGCACAAGGCTTTCAAGGGTTCTGGCCGCCTTCAGACCCACATCCTGATGATATTGCGCAAAGGGTGTGGCAGGCGGTGGGGGTGTGACCGGCTGACGGAGCGTCCGGATGCCGGGCAGTTGCACATTCATGGCTTCGCACAGGAACGAAACCTGCCATCCGGCATTGGCCAGATGGCAGGCAAGATGCACAAACTGTCCAGGTCCATGACGATGAACGAGGACAATTTTCATCTTCTGTTTCGGACCTCCTGCGCGGCGATGGACCCATTGATGGGAGCACCCCCGTACCTAAGCGTCTGCGTCCAGAATTCTTCCAGCCTGCGCAAGGTGCGCAGGGCTGTTTCCATCTCTTGCTGATCTTCAAGATTACTGGTCAGGGCGTCGTGATATTCCTCGTGGAATTCATGCAATGCCTGACAGAGTTCATGGCCCTTCTCGGTTAATTTCAGACGGGCAGAGCGCCTGTCACGTGCCATGACTTGGCGTTCGACATAGCCTGATTCTGCGAGCTGTTTAAGATTATAAGACGCGTTTGAGCCCATATAGTGGCCACGATCCAGAAGGTCGCGCACCGAGAGTTCATCTTCGCCGATGTTAAAAAGCAGCGCCACTTGTGCCGGGCTGATGTCATCCTTTCCGAGTCGGATAAGGTCTACCCGTAACAAGTCCACAAACCGCCGATAGATACGCTCGACGGTATTTGCCAGTTCAAGATGAGTGACGGTCATAAGTTTCGATCCGTTATCTGGTCCCAAGCGAGAGTTGATGCCAAGGTGGGTTTGCCTAGACACAATTTTCGTATTGGGGAAGATAACAAGACGTTGTTCTTGAACGATTTTTCCGAACGCCTTTTACTTCCCGCAGTTTGCTCGTTTTTTGGAAAGTAATTCTAAAGTATTTTTATTTTCGAATTACTTTCAATATTGATGTTTTTACATTGTCTAATCATCAACATGAGATCGACATATTTAAATTTATTGTAGATCATCATGTCATCGCAACTATGTGATTAGATTGCGGAAAAACTATGACTTTTGCTTATTTGGATGATTTTTGATGCAATTTCGTCGCGAAAAGCTGGCAAAACCGGTGAATTCGAAGGAAGCCCGGCCCGAACTTGATACAAGATCGGTCATTCGCGAGGCCCGCTTTACATTCGTGCGCGGTCTGGGCTGGGCCGGTGTCATGAGCGGCTTTATCAATATTCTTCAACTCACCGTGCCACTGTTCATGCTTCAGGTGCATGATCGGGTGATCAACAGCCAAAGCACCGATACCCTGCTTTTGCTTCTGGTGATCGCGATTGGGGCGATCATTCTTTATGGCATCCTTGATTTCCTGCGAGCACTTGTCTTTCAGGAAATGGCGAAATCGCTGTTACGGCGCTTGAACCTGCCGGCAATCTCGGCGGCCATGCGGGTGGCGCTTGAAAAGGGGTCTCTGCATGGAACTCAGGTCCTGCGCGATCTGTCCGATCTGCGCAATTTCATCACCGGCACCACCATCGCCGCCCCGCTTGAGGCCCTTTGGGCACCAATCTTTCTTTTCGTGATGTTTGCCCTGCATCCCTATTACGGGATCGCCGGACTGGTGGCGGTTCTGACCCTGATCGGGTTGAGTTTGCTGGGCGATTTGATGGTTCGTCAGGTCACCAAGGAAGGAACCGACGCCAATCTGCGCAATATCGGCGATATCGGATCGACCGTCTCGAACGCAGAAGTGATCGAAGCAATGGGCATGATGCCAGCCCTTGCCCTGCGCTGGCGACAGGCACAAATCCACGCAAGCGAGTTGCTTGATGTTGGCAACATGCGCAGCAAGGGCATGTATTCCATGACCCGATCTGCGCGGTTTGGCATGCAGATCATTGTTCTGGCGATGGGGGCCTACCTTGTCATTCGCGGTGAAACCACGCCCGGTGCCATGATTGGCGGTACGGTGATCATGGGGCGGTTGCTGCTGCCCTTTGATAACGTTACCCGCGACTGGCGGGCATGGGTCGGGGCTGCTTCATCATGGAAGCGCATTCGCCTGATGCTTGAAGAAAGCCAGTCCGAGCGCGAAATCAAACCCACCCCGCGTTCCGAAGGACCGCTTATTGTTGATAATCTGGTCTATGCGGTGCCGGGATCAAATGTGCCGGTTCTGCGCGGGATCAATTTTGAATTGGTGCCAGGTGACATCCTTGGTGTTGTCGGGCCGTCAGCAGCCGGCAAATCAACCCTGTCAAGATTGCTGGTCGGAACCGCAAAGCCTGCGACAGGGGGTGTCTATCTTGACGGGCACAACGCCTATCTGTGGGAGCGCGGATCGTTCGGCGATATGGTCGGCTATTTGCCGCAGTCGGTATCGCTTCTGAACGGGACCATCCGCGACAATATCAGCCGCATGCGTGACGCCAATCCGCGCAAGGTGATCGAGGCCGCCCGTGCGGCGGGCGTTCATGAAATGATCGGGCGATTGCCGCTGGGCTATGACACGCCGATTGGTGCCGGGCGCCATACCCTGTCGGGTGGGCAACAGCAGCGCATTGCGCTGGCGCGTGCGCTTTATGGCTGGCCGCGCTTGCTGGTGCTTGATGAACCCAATGCCAACCTTGATGCCGAAGGCGAAGCATCCCTGATACGTGCCGTCCGCCAGGCCGCCGAGTCCGGTGCAATGGTCGTGCTGATCGCCCATCGTCAAAGCATCATGCAATACGCCAACAAGCTTCTGGTGATGCAGGACGGGCGGGTCAAACAGTTCGGTGAACGAACGGACGTGATCCGCAATCTGTCCAATGAAAGCGACGACATCAAAAGCCTGCCCCCGGTAAAGCGCAAACACGAAAACGGAGGTGCAGCATGACCCGTGTCCTTAACCTCGAAGGTGGCGGTGGGGCTTTGCCCACCGAAGAATCACAAGTCGCCTGGCATCAGATCCTGTCAGAAGAACGCGACGCATCGCGCCAAAGCCTGCGCAAGCCGGTTCTGGCTGGATTGTTCGTCATCGTGTTGGGATTTGGCGGCTTTTTGACATGGGGTTTTACCGCCAAACTTGATAGCGCTGCTGTCGCCACCGGTTCGGTGATTGTCGATTCCAAAAAGCGCGTCGTGAACCACTATGAGGGCGGCATCCTCAAAAAGCTTCTGGTCGAAGAAGGCGAACATGTCCTTGCTGGTCAGGCTCTGGCGCTTCTTGATGGAACACGGAGCGAGTCGGAATTGGGTCAGCTTCGCGGTGAACGATTTGGTCTGATGGCCAAGCTTTCCCGATTGCGTGCAGAACAGCGTGGGCAGGAAAACATCGCGTTCCCGCAGGAACTTCTGGCCAGTGAAGAAGGGTATGTCGGCGATATCCTGAGCGATGAGGAACGGCTGTTTGCCAAGCGCAAGGAAGTCTATGCCGCCAAACGCGACGCCCAGGCCAAACAGATCGAGCAGTTTGACGCCGAAGCAGAAGCACTGGTATCCCAGATCAATGCCCGGACCCGTCAGGAAAAGCTCGTCGCCGAGCAACTCAAAGGCATCCGGGAGCTCGCCGACAAGGGCTTTGCCACCCGCACCCAACTGGTCGAGATCGAAAATAACTGGTCGGATCTGGTTGGGGATATGGGCGAATTCAAAGCCCAACGTGCGGCCGCCCAACAACAAAAAGCCGAAGCCGAGATCAATCTGGCCTCGATCGAAATGGAATGGCAAAGCGACATCGCAACCGAAATTCAGGAAGCCCAGCTTGCCCTGAATGATGTCACGCAACGTATTCGCGCAAGTCAGGATGTTCTGGATCGTCTTGAAGTCCGCGCGCCACAGGCCGGGACGGTTGCCAATATCCAGATCAGAACGCCAGGCGGTGTGATCAGTCCGGCTGAACCGATCATGGATATCATCCCCGAAGACGAACCACTGGTGATCGAAGCCCGCATCAACCGACAGGATATCGACTCGGTCCAGGTCGGCTCAAAAGCGCAAATTCGTCTGACGGCTTATAGCCAGCGCCGGTTGGCACCCCTGAATGGCGAGGTAAGCTATGTTGCGGCGGACCAAACCGTCGATGAACAGCGCGATGCATCCTATTACATCGTGCGTGCGGCCATTGATCCGGCCGAGCTGGCAAAACATGACGACATCAATCTGCGTCCGGGTATGCCGGCCAATATTCTGGTTTTGAAAACACCGCGCAAGGCGATCGATTACCTGATCGATCCGATCACCCAAAGCATGGAAAAGGCCTTCCGCGAAGAGTAATCCTCCCCCGCGTAACGCGGATCCAACTCAGGGCCAATCGCGGTTTTTCGCCGGGTTGGCCCTTTTCTTTTCAAGTATAGATCGAATTTTGAAGTAAATAATAAATAAAGTAGAACTAGTATTTTCGTAGTAAATACAATAAATATCAAACTAAGTCATAATGTTGACAAAATAAAAACACGACAATACCCTCCAATGAGAAAGTAAAAAAATATAGGATTTCTGAGTGGCCGTTTTCCACGGGACTCAGAACGTCCAGAGGGAACGGCCATCCTCTCGTGAGGGAAACATCCCCGCGATGTCATTAATGTTGGGACACGAAGGAGGATTACATGGCAACTCTCGAAGGCGGCGCCTTTGATGATGCGCTTCTCGGATCTCGTTTCAGTGACGTCATCTTTGGACGTGGCGGAGACGACACAATCTTCGGACAAGGTGATGACGACGTTCTGTTCGGCGAAGAAGGCGATGATGCCTTGTTCGGCGGATCAGGCGACGATGTTGCCATTGGTGGCGAAGGTGATGATCTTCTGTTTGGTGGATCGGGTGACGATGCACTGATCGGAGGTGCCGGGAGCGACCTGCTGTCAGGTGGCTCTGGCGAAGACGTTCTGTCAGGTGGATCGGGTGACGATATCATGCTTGGCGGATCTGGTGACGATGTTCTCGACGGCGGTTCTGGCGATGACGTCATGATCGGCGGCGGTGGCGACGACATCATGCTCGGCGGTGCCGGTGATGATGTCATGCTTGGCGGTTCTGGAAACGATGTTCTCCAGGGTGGCGAAGGTGACGACGTTCTCTTGGGCGGCTCCGGGGATGATGTCCTCGAAGGCGGTGCAGGGGACGATGTTCTGTCCGGTGGTTCCGGCGCAGATACCTTTGTCTTCTCTGGCGGCGGCGGCAACGATGTCGTGCTCGACTTCCAGGCTGGCGAGGACATGCTTTCCATTAGCAGCAATATCAACGACACCGGCATCGAAAGTGCCGATGACGTTGCTGCACGTGCAACGCAAGTTGGCGCCAACACTGTCATTGACCTTGGGAATGGGGATTCCATCACCCTGAACAATGTCAATGCAGAAGACATCCAGGACGATCCGGACAGCTTCTTTAGCGTTCAGTAATCCAATGCGGACGTCCGCAGCTTCGGCTGCGGGCGACCCGTCCTGATCTTCAAGTAAGTGAAAGAATGTCATGCTTGAATTTGCCTCGTCCGATGCAGTGCGGACGACCGGCGAAGCGCCCGGTGTTTGCCTGCTGAACCCTGATACGTTGTTGTTGAGTTGGGATACGCCCACCCGTTTGTGGGAAGTTCCCAAGCTTGAAACGATTGATGGTGCTGCGATTTCGCCGCAGGCCACATTGCGGCTGCCGCTTGACGGGGGCGGAACCCGATTGCTGCGCGTCATCCGCCGCCCGGTAGATGAACCGGTCACAATCCTGGCCGAGGCCGGAACGCTTGGCCGCAAGGACGAGATCACAATTGACCCCGATGGCGATTTTGAATTCGCCAGTGCATCAACGCTTTTGAACGGCGTGACGCCTGCCGGGCGCTTGTCGTTGGTGTCGACCCTTCTGGGGATGTGGGCAAGCCTGTTCCGGTTGCGCTTGTCCAAAAGCTACAACAGCTTCCTGCGTCAACTCGTCGCCGAGATTATCGACCGGCCAAAGCCGGCCAAGGCGGTCGCAAAACTGTCCGATGAAAAGATACTGCTGGCCGCGGCATTGCCCGATGCCTTTAACGATATCGAGGCGGTCTTCATTGGTGCCCCGTCCGGGTTCAAGCGTCTGACACAGCTCCCCCATATCAGTCAGACCGGGCCGCGCGGGCAAAAGCTTGCTTATATGATTGCCGATCGGGCAAGCACCGAAGCCGGGGCCTATCTGGTTGTGACCGGTGTGCGCACCCTTGCTGTGCGCCATTTGCCCGATGCATCAAGCCTGCCATCGCTGGCCCGCTGGTGGCAAAAACAGGGCAAGTCGGATGCCGATTTGCGCGAATACATCATTGGTGCGCTGGCACGTTCTGACATGAAGTCCAGCAAGGCTGCGATTGAATTCCAGCTGCGCTGTCCGCTCTCAAGCCAGCGTGTATCGGGTGGCGGATCGCTTCCCAGTGGTGAAGTCGATCTTGCGGTCACGACCGCACGCGGCACCTTGATTGGGGGCTGGTATCGCGATCCGGTCGATATGATTGCCAGCATCGATCTTCTTGATAGCAACGGTATCGCTCATCCGTTCGGGGATGGATTTTATCGCTATCAGGGCAATGTGCAGGATGATGACCGCACCGTTCCGGCGACCGGCTTTGTCGGCTTCTATCAGGATATCCAAAGCCCGGTGCCGATCCTGCAGCCCAGAAGCCTGATGCGCCTGAAATCAGGTAACCGGCATCTGATGGTCCCGCCGGCCCAGCCGATTGACCCGGCCGAGGCGCGCGCACGCATCCTGCGCGCCGTCCCCCCACAACACCTGACCGCCGACATTATCGAACACTGCCTCGCACCTGTGATTGGGGATCTGCAGCAAAAACTGATGGCATCGGCCAAGGTTGACCGGGTGATTGAAATCGGCACCCCGCACGACGATCCGGACGTCTCGATCATTGTGCCGCTTTATCGTGTTTTGGGGTTCCTGCGCGCCCAAGTGGGTGCCTTTGCCTGTGACGACTGGGTCGCGAAATATTGTGAATTGGTCTTTGTCCTTGATTCCCCCGAACAGGCCGAAGAATGCGAACATTTGCTGCGCGGTCTGCATGTTCTCTATGGCATCCCGATGCGCCTAGTGGTGATGACGCGCAATGGTGGCTACGCCCGGGCGTGCAATGCCGGGGCAGAACAGGCGCATGGTCATTTTCTGGCCATGCTCAATTCCGATGTCATCCCCCACACACCCGGCTGGGCGCAAGGCATGGCCTCCAAACTCGGTGGCGCGGACGAGGTCGCAGTCGTCGGTCCGAAACTTCTGTTTGAAGATGGCTCGATCCAGCATGCCGGGATGTATTTTGCTCGCAATGAAAGCGGCAAATGGCTGAACTACCACTATCACAAAGGCATGCCCGACCAGTTCAGGGACGCCAATATTGAACGCTCGGTCCCCGGTGTCACCGGCGCCTGCATGATGATCCATCGCGATGCCTTTGACGCGGTCGGCGGCTTTACCGAGGACTATGTCATTGGCGATTACGAAGACAGCGATCTTTGCCTGAAAATTCGCAAGGCCGATTTCGACATCAAATACGTCCCTGATGTCAGCCTCTATCATTTTGAGCGCAAATCCATCTTCACCCATGTCGACTACATGCGCGGTGTCGCTGCCGAATATAACGCCTGGCTGCATGCGTCGCGTTGGGCGGATGCGCTCGAAGACCTTCACACCAACGGTGTGCCGCAATACCGATCGCAAAAAAACCCTGACGGAGAAGCGGCATGAGTCAGGTTCTTGCATTGTCCGACCACCAATCCCCACTGACATCCGATATGGCCGACACCCATCTTGCATGGCTGTGCCAACAGGTCATTGCTAACCGTTTTCTGCCGATCCCGCCCGAAGAAGACGTCTTTGTCGGCGATGGCGATTACCGCGCCATCGGGGCGGAATTCCTGGATCATTTTGTCCGCATGGGCGGGCTTAAAACCACCGAGGATGTTCTTGATATCGGTTGTGGCATCGGCCGCATTGCCGTCCCGCTGACACAGTTCCTGAACCGCGAAAAGGCGATCTATCGCGGCATGGATCCGGTGCGCGGCGGCATTGACTGGTGCAAACGTGCCATCACGCCTGCCTATCCGAATTTCCGGTTTGAATGTTCGGACATCCGCAATGAACTCTACAACCCCGAAGGCGAAATCAGCGGGCGCAGCATGCGACTGCCTTTTCAGGACGGAACATTCGATTTCACTGCAATGATCTCGGTGGCAACCCACCTGCCGCCAGACGAAATCGAAGCCTATTGTTCCGAGGTCTTTCGTGTGCTGCGCCCGGGCGGGCGGCTGTTTCTGACCGCTTTTGTCATCCGCGAAGATGACGATCCCTCGCATCCTGACCGCGATGCCCGCCTCAAGGGCTTCGAAAAGGCCGAAGGCCAGCCTTGCTGGCATCTGCGCGGTGAAAACCCGATGGCGGCCGTCGGCATTGATGATGTTTTTCTGGATGGTGCCCTGACGAATGCCGGGTTCGATATCCACGCCAAAAGCTTTGGCGCATGGCGTGGTGTTGCTTCTGCCCATTACCAGGATTTCCTGATTGCCCAGAAACCACGGAGGAGCTCATGAACCCGCGGATAATGGTGCTTGCCCACAATCATCCCGATCTGCATCCGGGTGGGACTGAAATCTTCGCCCATGACCTGTTTCATGCCTACAAGCGTGCGGAATGCGATGCGCTTTTCATCGGCGCGACCAACGATGTTCATCGTGAACGCCGCCCGGGCACGAGTTTCCAGGCGATCAATGATGCTGGTGATGAAATGCTGTTCTGGGCCGGGCATTTTGATCGCTTCAACATGTCGCAGACCGATCTTTATGCGGTGGCCCCGGATTTCGCACGCCTTCTGAAAAGCTGGGCCCCGGATGTGGTGCATATTCATCATCTGGTGCTGTGGGGCATCGAATTGCCGATGCTGATCCGCCGTGTTCTGCCGAACTGCCGGATCGTCATGACCCTGCATGACTATTATCAGATCTGCCCGAATGACGGTCTGATGATCCATCGCGCGACCAAGACCCGCTACACCAAGGCCGACGCCATCGGGCGTTTGTCCGGGCTTGATGGTTTTACCCCTGATCAGCACGCGATGCGTGCGGTCAATCTGCGCAATCACCTGCGCGTGGTCGATCATTTCATCTCGCCCAGCGAGTTTTTGCGTGATCGCTATATCGACTGGGGCATCGATCCTGACAGGATCTCGGTCATCCACAATGGTCGGCCAACTGTGCCCGCCGCGCCCAAACGCGATATCGGGTCGGCCGGGATGCCCAATGTCTTTGGCTATTTCGGCAATCTCAACCCGTGGAAGGGCGCGGATGTCCTGCTTGAAGCCGGACGTATCCTTGCGGCAGGCGAGGTCGATTTCAATCTGCGCATCCATGGTGCCGCCCTGTATCAGACCGATCAATTCACCACCCGCATTGCTGATCTGGTCGAACAAAGCGGCCCGCAGGTGAGCCACATCGGCGCCTATCAACGCGAAGATATCCCCGATCTGATGGCCCGGGTCGATTGGGTCGTTGTGCCCTCGATCTGGTGGGAAAACGCGCCTTTGGTCATTCAGGAAGCCTTCCAGCATGGCCGCCCGGTGATCACCAGTTCAATCGGCGGCATGGCCGAAATGGTGCGCAATGGCCATGACGGCCTTCATGTCCGCCCCGATGACCCGGCCGAGCTTGCCCGCGTCATGAAGGACTGCGCAACCAATCCGAAACTCTGGAAAAAACTGTCCGGCCATGTCCGCCCTCCGGCCGGGATCGATGATGTCGCCCAGGAATATCTGGCGATGATCCGCCGGATGGTTCGCCCTGATTTTGTTGCCGCCTGACGTTGAACAAGGAGGCCGCTATGGCTGTTGCCGAAAAACAGACGATGGAAGAAACCCCGACGCCGACTCCGACGTCAACAGGTGCGCAAGACGCAGAACAACCGGCGCCAACCCTCGAAGGGCGGGTCGATGCGATTGATCAGAACCGCCTCTATGGCTGGGTCTGGTCGCCGCAAAGCCCGGATGCAAGGATCGAGGTGGTTGTTCGCCTGAACGGTCATGCTCTTCTGCGCGAGACGGCTGAAAATGAACGCGTCGATCTGCGCCGCAATGGTATTGGCGATGGCAAACACGCGTTTGAGGTCGAATTGCCCGATGCCGCGGTTGCCAGTGTCGAAAGCCTGTCGGTCTGTGCCGTCATGCCCGGCACCAAGGATGAAATCACGCTGCGCATCCCGACCCAAAGCGAACAGGAAGCGCACACCGCACTCAACGCCCCGCTGGGTAAGATTCTGGACCGATTGGATCGCCTGCTTGCCGCACAGCACATCTTGCAAAACGGTCAGCGCGAAGCCGCCAAACGTTTGGTCAGCGCATCAAAACGCATGGATGAATTGGCATCCGCCGATGATGGCATCGAAGCCGGCGTGAAACTGGTGCGTTCCGGTCAGGACGAACTCTCAAGCCGGGTCGATGAACTCGAAGTCTTTCTGGTGCGCTTTGACAAATCGCTGGGCGGGTTTGACGAACGGCTTTCGGTCCTGACTGCGCGCCACACCAATGAACTCAAAACGCCTTTGTTGGTCCTGTCCTGCCTGATCGGTGTGACGGCCGGATTGGCAATCGGCGCCTTTGTCTGGTGATCCCCGTGATGTGGCAAGCAGTCCCGTTAAAGCACATGCGTAAATTCAAGGAGGCCCGGCTATGACAGAACAAAATGCAATGCCACTCGATGGCAGAACTGTTGTCGCCGCCCTGGTCGATGATGGTCTCGCACTGATGGTCGGGGTGGGAAATGCCCTGCCAGCGACGATTGATATTTACCTCAATAGCCAGTCCGACGCCAAAGTTCAGGCATCCATCATTTCATGGCGCCGCCACGATGCGGAACCCGACAATACCTATGGTTTTGTTGCCCTTTTGCCGATGAAGGATGTCACCGCGCGCCGTTTGAAAACCGCCCTGTTTAGCGGGGCTGGCAAACCGCGTGAATACCGGATTGATAACCGTCAGCAACGCATCGAAGCGGTCCTGTCCGCTGTCGCCGATCAGTCCGGCCCGGCATTTGCCACCGTGATTGATGGCTTGATCGAAGCTTTGCTTGCCGGTGACCCGGATAAAAAACGCCTCAGCAAGGTGGCCGCACTTGTGCAAAGTGCAGCGCGCAGCAACGGCTTCATCGAAGTGTTGGGCGGGCTTGAAGAAGGCGATGTCTATATTCAGGGCTGGTCAAGCGGCTTCCCCACCGGGCGCACCCGTGTCATCGCCTTGGAAGAAGCACCCGTGCTGGCGGAACTGACCAGTGCGGATTTCCAGCGCGATGACCTCGGCGACGAGGCGTCCGGTGTCACTGGCCTGTTGCTTGGGAACAAGCAGATCAATCCGAAAAAACTCAAACGGGTTTACTTCCGCGGGCGCGAAACCTGGTACTCGATTGAAGTTTACCAGCAACGCGTTCTGGTCGCGCCACCCGATGTGCCAGCCCATATTCGCTCGGTTCTTGATCGTGTGCGGGCACCGGAAAAAATCCTGCATACCCTTAAAATGGCCGCACATCGTTTTGATGGCCGCGACACGGTGTCGGAGCTTGATCGCCCGGTCCGCATCGGAATTGATTTTTCTCTCCTGATCGAAGGCAGCGGAATATTGATTTCCGGCTGGATGCTTGATCCTGACCGCGCTGTTGAAAATGTGTCGCTGCGTGTCGGCGGTGAATTCGTGCGCATTGACGATCACTGGACGCGGCAGTCACGCGCCGATGTGACCAATGCCTTTGCCAATGATCCGATGTTTTCGGCCATGAACCCGGCCCGGAATAATCACGGCTTTCTGGTGTTTTGTCCGTTGGAAGCCACCCCGCCATCCGATCAGGCAACCTATCTTGAACTGGGCATCACGGATGCTTTCCCGGCCTACTGTCCGCTGAACCCCACACGGGCGTCAGCCCGTCAGGCCCTGTCACGGGTTTTGCCCTCGCTTGATCCGCGCTCGGTGACGGCATCAAACAGCATCGAACGTCAATTCGGCCCGATGTTGCAGGCCATGACAACACAGCGTCCCTATGCGGTCGATATTCACGATATCGGCGATTTTGACGAAGACGCGCCGGCAACACTTGTGGTCGGGGTGGATGACACGATCAATGATATCGGCGTCACCATTGCCCTTCTTGGGCTTGATAGCGCGACCCGTCATCTGCCGATCGTCATTGCCGGTCCGGTCGAAAGCTTTGATCAGGTCGGCAGCGAAATCCTGCGCCTTGCGGCCTTTTATAAACTCAATACCCGGATCGTTTTCGCCGAAGGGGTCGAAGATTATTGCGACGCGCTCGAAGTCGGTGTGGATGCGACCAACGCCGAAACAGTCGGGCTGGTGTCGGCACATATTCTGCCGCGCGATGATGGCTGGTTTGATCAGTTGCTTGCGGCCTACACCAAACGCGGCAGCAAGGTTCTCGTCTCGCCAACTATTCTGTTTGAAGACGATTCTGTTCGCTGGGCCGGGACCTGGATCAACAGCGATCCCAATGGCGGACAATATCTGTCGGACCGCTATGTCGGCTATCCGTGTGCGGTGCTTGCCGATGCCGAACCCAGCGAAGTCAGCGCCGGCACTCTGGAATGCTGCATTCTGCCGCGCAAGGCCTTCAAGGACAGCAACGGCTTTACCCGTGGCTATATCGGGCCGGCGGAAAAAAGCCTCGACCTTGCGCTCAAACTGCGCATGGCGGGCACACCATCCTACTGGATCCCCGATGTCGAAGTACTGGGCAGCGAACAATCCATAAGCAAAGCCCCTGCCTGGGAGGAACTTTCCAATCGTCTTGACCGCTGGGCGTTTGATCGCCGCTGGTCTTTGGTCGTTTCAAACTTGCGGAGCCACAACAATGCCGTCGACTGATTTACGCGTCCTCGTTATTTCGCACGGCCATCCCAGCATCTCGCTGGGCGGGGCCGAAGTGGCCTCCTACAACCTGCATAAAGGGTTGAATGCACTTGATGGGGTCGAAAGCTTCTATCTGGCGCGCGTTGGCAATCCCGTGCCGCGTCACGGGGCCTCGGCCCTGATGAGCCTGCGTCAAAAGGACAATGAAATCCTCTATCACGCGGAAAACTACGATCATTTCCTGCTGTCAAACGGCAGCACCGATGAAATTGACCGCGATTTCCTGCGCTTTGTGAAGGATTACGAACCCGATGTGGTGCATTTCCACCACTATCTCGGGCTTGGGCTCGAAACCATCTATGCCATCCGTGAAGCACTGCCGGAAACCGCGATTTTCTTCACCTTCCACGAGTTTTTGACGATCTGCCACAATCACGGGCAGATGATCAAAAGCGGCGGAACCAAGCTGTGTAACCGCGCAAGCCCGATTGATTGCAATGGCTGCTTCCCGAATATCTCACCGGCATCATTCCTTCGGCGCGAACGCTTCATCAAGGCGATGCTGGAACTGGCCGATCACTATGTCTCGCCCAGTGAATTCCTTGCCAACCGTTTCATCGACTGGGGCATGAAGGCCGAAAAAATGTCGGTGATCGAAAATGGTCTCGACATCGATCAACGCGCCAAGGATCGCCCGCTTTCCAAAACCCAGCCGCGTCGGTCGCGCTTTGCCTTTTTCGGGCAGCTCACGATGTTCAAGGGCGCTGACATCCTTCTCGATGCAGTCGGACGCGTACCTGATGAAATCTGGGGTGATGATGCGAGGCTTATGATCTTTGGCGGCAACCTTGATCGCCAACCCAAGGACTATCAGGACAAGGTCCATGACCTGATCGAAAAGGCGGGCGAGCGTGTGCGTTTTTATGGCGCCTATCAGAATACCGAAATGCCCAAGCTGATGGAGCTCGCCGACTGGACAATCATTCCATCCATCTGGTGGGAAAACTCGCCGGTCGTGATCCAGGAAGCCTTCTTCCACGGGCGGCCAATGATCTGTTCGAACATTGGCGGCATGGCCGAAAAAATCACCGATGGCGTGAACGGTCTGCATTTCCGGGTCGGAAGTGCCGAAGACCTTGCCGACCGGATGATCGAAGTTCTTAGCGACAACAAGATTTGGGATCAGATGCGCGAGGGAATACCGAGCGTGATGACCTATCAGGAATGCGCCGAGCAACATCTCGCGCAGTATCGGGAGGTTCTGGAAGCGCGCCGCATGTCTGCAAAGGCAGCGCGCCCGCAAACCGTGGCCAGCACGGCATGAATTCAGAACAAAAACGTGTTCAACCAAGGAGAGACAACATGGCGCGCGTTCTCGTAATGATCCCGTCCGGCGAAGTCTACGACCACGACTGCGTCCGATGGTACAATTATCAGGATGTTCAAAAGAGCATCAATCACTACCACAATATTGGTGATGCCTTTGTCTTTGACTCATCACTCAAGCTGATGAATTACGACAAACTTGGCGTTCTGCCGATTGCCGATCCCAAGATGGAAGACATCGACCGCCTTCGCGAAGAATATGATTATGTCTTCCTGCGCGGGTCGAACTACATCCATTCCGACATGGATTGGCGCAACACCATTGATGTCCTCAAACGGTTGAAATTACCGGTTCTGGGCTTTGGGATCGGGGCGCAGGCGCCGGTCAAAGGCAAGATCGAGCTTTCTGAACAAACCAAAACGGTTCTGCGCATGATGGCCGACTCCACCACATCCATCGGTGTGCGCGGCGCTTATACCGCACAGGTTCTTTGGGATCTTGGCATTACCAATGTTCGTATTGTCGGTTGCCCGACCGCGTTCCGGCAAAACAATCCCGACATGCGCATCAAACTGCCATCCCTTGATAGCGTGAAGAATGTCGGCATTACCCTTCGTCGTGAAGTGTCCCCCGCCTACGCGCAGGACATCAAACGCTACCTGACCTTCCATCGCGATCTGGTCAAACATCTGGCCGGCCGGTTTGATGACATCACCCTGATGGCGCAGGGCGAGCCCGAAGAAAAGAAACTGGTCTTTGGCAGCAACACCCAGCGTGAAGAAGCCATGCAGGCGCTCAAAAACAACGACTGGGTCAAGAACTGGTATCTCGACGACACGATGGAACGCCTCTATCGCGAGAAACTTTTCTATTCCGATGTCGTGTCTGATTACGAAGACCTGGTGCGCACCAAGGATTGCGTGCTGGGTTACCGGCTGCACGGCAACCTGATGGCGCTGTCAAACGGTGTTCCGTCGATTTACTTCACCTATGACAGCCGCACCGTCGAATTCGCCGAAACCTATCAGATCCCGTCCTATGACGTGTTCTCCGAAAAGGAATTCGTGCTTGAGGATTACTGGAATCAGGACCTGTTCGACAAGTTCAACCGCGCCTGGTTCCAGACCTATCGCGAAATGGCGCTGTTCCTGACCGAGAACAATATCGACCACAAGATGATCGATGTCATGAAAGCTGACACGCAACCGCAACGTAAGGTCGCGTGATCACATCCGGTACTGCCGTCTGGCTGTTCCGGATGGAGCAGCCAGACGCCGGTACTTCCAAAGATCAGCCTGAAGAGCAACAGGCAACATCCATAAGGAGACACGGCAATGACTGTACTTGTAACAGGTGGCGCAGGATATATCGGTAGTCACGCAGCACTGGCCCTTCTCGATGGTGGGCGCGATGTCGTCGTGCTGGATAATCTGAGCCAGGGGCATCGATGGGCCGTACCCGCCGGGGCTGCATTTGTTGAAGGTGATTGCGGCGACGAAGATCTGGTACGCCGCGTCATCGATGAACATGACGTGACAGCCATCATGCATTTCGCCGGTTCGATCATCGTACCGGACTCGGTCATCTATCCGCTGGAATATTACCGCAACAACACGGTCAATTCGCGTGCGCTTTTGCAGGCGGCTGTGGATAGCGGCGTGAAGCACTTCATCTTTTCCTCGACCGCGGGTGTTTATGGCGAACCAAAAGCCACCCCGATTAACGAGGACTTCGCGCTCAAACCGATCTCGCCTTACGGCACATCAAAAATGATGACCGAAAAGATGTTGGCTGACGCTTCTATTGCCCATGATTTGAACTATGTCGCGCTGCGCTACTTCAATGTTGCCGGGGCCGATCCCAAAGGTCGTGCCGGTCAAACATCGCGCAAGGCAACCCATCTGATCAAGATCGCCAGCCAGACCGCAACAGGTGTCCGCCCGCAAATGGCCATTTATGGCGAAGATTACCAAACCCCGGATGGCACCTGCATTCGCGATTACATCCATGTCTCCGACCTCGCCAATGCCCATGTCCTCGCACTTGAATATCTCGAACGTGGTGGCGAAAGCGACGTGATGAATTGCGGTTATGGTCGCGGCTTCTCGGTGCGTGAAGTGATCGGTGCGGTCAAAAAGGTTTCCGGTGTTGATTTCAGCGTCGATCTGGCTGAACGCCGCCCGGGTGATCCGGCGGCACTCGTTGCTGGTGCGGATCGCATTCGGGAAAAACTGGGCTGGGTCCCGGTTCATGATGATCTTGAGGCCATCGTTCGCCACGCTCTTGATTGGGAACAAAGCCTTAAAACCCGCGAAGTCAGTGCGGCTTAGGCACACATCGCAAGACCTGCATTTCCAAACACGAGCAACGGTTCGAACCAACGTCAAAAATGACACGAACCACCAGCAGGAGATTAATGATGGAACCGAAACTCCCAACCGCGGGGCGCAAGCCGCACATTGGCGTGCTGATGCCTGCGGGCCGCGTCGAAGGCAATCTGGGTGTAGTCACCCACACCTATAATGATCCGGAAAAGGCAAAGACGTTATTCACCAATATTGGTGACTGCTTTGTCTATGACTCGTCACTGCGCATCCTTGATTACTCGGACCTGTTCCCGATCTATGTGCCGGCAGACGGCAATATTTCGGAAACCCTGATCGAACAGATCAACCGGCTTGATTACATCTTTTTGCGCGGGTCGAACTATATCAACACCAATGGCCAATGGGATCCGATTACAGCAGTTCTGGAAAAGACCAAGGTGCCGGTAATCGCCTTTGGCATCGGTGTTCAGGTGCCAGACAATTCCGACGAATATGTCAATGAATCGACCCGTCGGTTCTTGCAACTGGTTGCCGATCGCTCCGCATCCATTGGTGTGCGCGGCAATCTGTCGAAAAAGGCGCTGAATTCGATCGGCATCAAGAATGTCCGTATTTTTGGCTGTCCGACCGCGTTCCGTCATTGCAAACCGGAACTGAAATTGCGCCGGGTCGATGCAGCCTCGATCGGTAAACTTGGCTTTACCCTGCGCCGCAAGACCCACGGGTTCCATACCCAGCAACGTTTCGTGCTCCGCACGCTTGCCGAACGCTATGACACCGACATCCTCTGTGCGGGCGAGCTTGAAGAAAAGCAGATCTATTACGCACGTTCCAAACAGGTCGAAAACTATGACCAGATCATGGATCAGGCGGTTCAGAAACTGATCGCGGAAAAATGGCTTTACGGGCCAAGGGACCCGTTGCTGTCGCTTTATAAATCGTCGCTTTCGGTGTTTGAAAGTGTCGCTGGTTTTGAACGCGCCGAACAATGCCTTGATGCGGTCACGGGATATCGCCTGCATGGCAATTTGCTGGCTTTGGCCAACGAGGTTCCAGCGCTTTACATTACCTATGACACGCGGACCCGCGAATTCGTCAAGACGCTGGGTATTCCCCATGTCGACGGGCGCTATATGGACAAGTTCTCCTTCGAGGAAGCTTGGGACAATGCTGATTTCGACCTGTTCGAAAAAAGCTATCAGCAGCGTTTTGGCGATCTGAAAAACTTCCTTGAAGAAAACAGCATGGCACACCGTCTGGGCAGTACCCCGGCCCCATACGTCGCAGAGGCGGCGTGACCTTGCTGTCTGGTGCGTGGCGGAACCCCCAGTAACGCCACGCACCAAATTTCCACATTCCACTACCAACCGTGGCGGGCGAGATATTGCAAAAGTGGCACTTATCAAAACGCATCACAGGACTGTCGGCATTCCTGATCGGTTTGTCGGTCGGCGGAATGTTTGGCTGGAACCCGGATTTATGGGCCGCCGAGGTCACTGTCTCGGGCCCGGAAACCATCATTTTTGATAGTGACGTCACCGGGTGCGACCACCATCATCTGCCTGACTCGCCAGCACGTGCCTTTCGCAATGATCAGGGCCAAATGGTTCTGTTTGCGCCGAACTTTCAGAACCGCGCCTTTGTCGGCTATGGCTTTAACAGCCTCAAGCCCGATTGCGACAGCCGCTTCAAGGCGGCGGGCAAGGCGGTGCCGGAACTTCTTGATGACCGCACCTGGCTTCAGGCGATCTATACCCGCGACGGGCGCAATGTCTATGCCTTGGGCAGTGCCAGTTTCATGCCCTATCGCCATGACATGCCGTGCAAGGGCCGCACCAAACGCACCGATTGCTGGATCAACGGTCTGGTGACGCTGAAATCCTCTGATGGTGGCAAGACCTTTGAGTATCTCGGTAATCCGCCCCATCACGCGCCGTTTCCACCACCTGAACCCTATCGCGATGATCGCAAACGTGCGCCAAGCTATGTCACCGTGACCAACATCATCCCTTGGCAGAACTACTATTACGCCATTGTCTGGCGTCGCGCGGATAACTGGGAAGGCTCGCGCAATTGTCTGGTGCGCGCCCCGATTGATGACCCCAAACAATGGGATGTTTGGAACGGCTCGGATTTCGAGCTGGCCGCAACCCTGACCGATCAGGGATGGTCGGTGCGCCAAACCGAATGTGCCCGGGTCGGGCCGGCTGGTGTGTCATCGATCCGCGGCTTGGTGCGCCATGAAGCCACCAACAGCTTCATCACGGTTTACCTCCACCGAATTCGCAAAAAGGGCGAACCCGACATTGCCGGGTTCTTCTATTCGACCTCGACGGATCTGAAAAACTGGTCAGAGCCCAAACTGCTCTATCAACAACCGCTCAGGCGCGATGCCGGCGATGGCGACCCCTTTGTCGCCTATCCCTCCATCATTGATGAAGACAGCACCGATCGTCTGTTTGGCACGGTTGATGACAATGCATCACTGGTTTTCGTCCGTCTTGTGCCCAAACCCTACAAGGACCGGTGGCGTGTGCCGCGCCAGCTGATCCGTGTTCCGATCTCGATCAAGGAGTAATGAACAATGCCTGTGGAATTTGACGAATTTGATATCGAAGGTCCGGTTCTGTTTATCCCCACCCGGCATCGGGACAAGCGCGGTGTTTTCGCCGAAACCTTCCGCCATGATGATTTTCGCGACGTTGTCGGGGATATCGATCTTGTGCAGGAAAACCAGTCGATCAGCATCCCGATCAACACCATTCGCGGCCTGCATTTCCAAACCAGCCCCTATGCCCAGGGCAAACTGATCCGTGTGACACAGGGGGCGATCCTTGATGTCGCAGTAGACATCCGGCCACGATCAGCAACGTTTGGCCAGCACATCAAGATCGAGCTGAGCGCAGAAAACTGGTACCAGCTCTGGATCCCCGATGGCTTTGCGCACGGTTTCAAAACCCTGCAGCCCGACACCCACGTCATGTACAAGGCGTCGAACTATTACAGCCCGGAACATGATCGCGGCATCGCCTGGAACGATCCCGATCTTGCCATTGACTGGCAACTCTATGGTCAGCAGGCGGTAATTTCTGACAAGGACAGAAAACAGCCAAAACTGGCTGATGTCGGGCCTGAAACCCTTGGTCAGATGCCCCCAAGCCATGATTTCGGGGCGCTCAGGACGAGTGTTACGGCTTTAAGCGCCAATCCACAGTGACTGGATTGGGTGCGCTCGGTTTTACCCGTCTCGTCTCCCTGTCCGAGGCGTGCTCAATCCGGAAACGGGTCCGAAATGGACCCGTTTCCTTGTTTGATCTTATCCAACAACGTTGAAGTCCGGCCCGTACGGATAGCCGGTGATGTTTTCATTGCCGTCTTCGGTGATCACAAGAATATCGTGCTCGCGATATCCGCCGGCCCCCGGGTTGCCTTCGGCAATCGTCAGCATCGGTTCCATGCTGATCACCATGCCGGGTTCAAGCACCGTGTCGATATCTTCACGCAGCTCAAGCCCTGCCTCACGGCCGTAATAGTGCGACAGCACGCCAAAGCTGTGGCCATAGCCGAAGGTGCGATATTGCAGCAAATCACGCTCGGCAAAGAAGGCGTTGATCTTTTGCGTGACCTCCGCACAGGACGCACCGGGCTTGAGCAGGCTCATGCCATATTCATGGGCTGCGACATTGGCCTCCCAGATTTTCAGGCTGGCGTCATCGACTTCGCCGACGAACAACGTACGCTCAAGGGCAGTGTAATAACCCGAAATCATCGGGAAGGTATTGAGTGACAGGATATCACCACGCTCAAGCTTCCTTGCAGTCACCGGGTTATGCGCCCCGTCGGTATTGATGCCCGACTGGAACCAGACCCAGGTATCGCGATATTCCGCATTCGGGAACCGCTTGGCGATTTCAAGTTCCATCGCATCGCGTCCGGCCATGGCAACGTCAATTTCGCGCACGCCTTCCTTGATCGCATCCCTGATGGCATAGCCACCGACATCGGCGACCTGCGCCCCATGACGGATCAGCGCGATCTCGGCAGGCGACTTGTGCATGCGCTGGCGCATGGTGGCCGGTGCAATGTCCTTGCTGCTGGCGGGTTTCAGGAACTCATCCATAAGCGCCTTTTGCGCCAGGCTGATATGATCGCCTTCAAAGCCGATCACCTTGCCAGGCCCGGTCACAGACAGGATGGCGCGCCAGTAATTGTTTCGCGCCCAGTCGGTATAGGTGATGTTGTCGCCATGGCAGCGCCGCCACGGCTGGGCCGCATCAATCCCGGCACTGATGGTGACACTTTCAGAGGCAGTGACGACAAGCGCATAGGGCCTGCCAAAGGCGCAATAAAGGAAGCCCGAGTAATAGGCGATGTTGTGCATGGAAGTGAAAACACAGGCCTCAACGCCGGTGTCATTCATGATCTTGCGCAGACCCGCAAGACGGGCATCATATTCCGCTGCCTCGAACGGCAGCACGCGGTCACCTTGGTGGAAACGGTAAAATTCTGGGCGATCCATAAGCGCGTTCCTTCTTTTACGCGCTGCGTATCACAAGGGACGAAGACCTCCCCTTGTGCAAACAGCGACAAAGCAAGATCCCGGCGTTCAGGATATGTGTGGTGATGGTTGGGCGCGTGCTTCAATCAATGCCACGCTGGCGACGCCATCGCCTGCCCGTGGAAAAACTATTGGCGTTCGGCGATCAAATTGGCAAGCAAAATTTGCGCAGCCATATCATACATCACAGCACCACCCCTTTTGCTTCGCTATGGTCGCGATAACCTGACAGGGGCAAACAAACGACAGGCCTTAAATCACCATACGTTTGTATGGTTAAAAGGACTTTCTTAACAGCTTGGCGCTTTACTGTCAGAGAACACGACAAACACGGTTAAAAGACGGACACGCGGCGTGGCAGAAGAAAACGAAGACGGCGAAAACAGCTCAGGCGGCAGAACAGCCGCCCAGATGGCAATGAAGCGCATCGCCGAAAAGGAACTGCGCGAGCTCCGCAAATGGCAGCGCCGCAAGCGCATGGCGATTTACGGGCTGAGCTTCGCGGTCGTCTTCTTTACCCTTTTTGGCATCATCTTTTCGATCAAGTCCAACCTTGATCTCAGCCGCAATATGGTCCGAAGCCCCGAAGTCCGCATTCTGGGTTATGACGGCGCGCTTCTTGAAACCATCAAGGGCCATTATAGTCAGGACGTCTCGCTGACCACCTTGCCCGAACGGGTGCAGAACGTCTTTGTCGCCGCCGCCGATCCGGAATTCTATGATCATTTCGGCGTCTCGGGCGCTGATTTCGCCCGCATTTTCAGCACCGGCGAGGCACCCGGCTCGACCATCACCATGAAGGTCGCGCGCAGCTTCTTTAAGCGCAAGGATAGCGGCCCCGGCCGCCACATGCAGGAATTCCTCGTCGCCCTGTGGCTGGACTGGAGCTTTAGCAAAAAAACCATCCTGCGCAGCTATCTTGAACGCAGCTATGTCGGGCG
>TARA_B100000674_G_scaffold191835_1_pt1 | contig 32435 bp, 29 predicted proteins | sample TARA_B100000674 | Tara Oceans TARA_B100000674 (sample SAMEA2622759) | marine metagenome | biome: marine biome (ENVO:00000447); feature: surface water layer (ENVO:00002042); material: "saline water (ENVO:00002010), including plankton (ENVO:xxxxxxxx)" | depth 5 m | reverse complement strand
TATGATTATATCCTTTTCAGTGCAATGAGATAGGATTATAGTTTTTAGATGTGGGATATCTTTCCAAACTATTGATTTTTCTTCTTTAGGGTTATATTTTCCTTTTACTAAATAAGTTACGATTGTATCATCTTCTAATGTTAAGAACCCATGAGCTGAGTAGGTGTTAACCCAAACACAATCTCCTTCATTTAACAAATATGCTTCCAATGTTTTTGTACTTAGATTATAAATAAAATCAATTATTTGTCCTTTGGTAACAATTATTTGTTTTTCTTGTCTTGGATTATTTTGATAGTGCATTCCTCTGAATGTAAATTTTTTTAGATTCTTGCTGACATTTACTTGGTCCCACTTTTTTGTATCGATACAAGTCAAAGAACCTCTATCATCATCATATCTATTTAAGTTCACTAACATATTGAAATAAAGTTTTAGTAATTGGTGTTTCGTTATATTTTGTTTTTAATCCATACTGCCTATCATGTCCTAATCTATCCTCTACTGATGTTATAAGGGGTTCTATACCCATTATTTCTCCAGCTTGTTGAATTATATCTTTATTAGTCAATCGTTCCTTAGAACCGATATTTCGTATTCCTACATCTGAATCTAACATATACCTAAACACTTGTTTTACATTATCTTCAACCCAAATCCATTCTCTAATTTGTTTTCCATCTCCATACATTGGTATTTCTTTTTTGTTTTTTATACAATCAATAATTGTAGGAATAAATTTTTCACTATGTTGTCTGATACCAAAGTTGTTACAAGTTCTTGTTATAAGATATGGTAAGCCATATGTGTGTCCACAACTTTGTACGATTAAATCTGCAGATGCTTTTGTTGAGGAATAGTATGATGATGGTTTTAATTCATGGGTTTCATCTACTTCATTAACAAATAAATATTCTAAATCACCATAAACTTCATCAGTGCTAATTTGTACGAACTTTTTTAGTTTAGGATTTTTTCTAGCAAGTTCTAAAAGATTAAATGTTCCTTCTATGTTTGATTTAACAAATGGTAATCCATCTTTAATACTTCTATCAACATGGGATTCTGCTGCAAAGTTTACTAAATAATCATATTCACCTAAATCTTTTGCTTTTAAATCACAAATATCCTCTATTAAACACTCAGTATCTAATGGTAACCAATCTTCATTCGCAGCATAGGTCATTTTATCAACAACTAAAACCTCTACTCCTTTTTCAACACATAAGTCAACAAAGGATGAACCAATAAATCCTAAACCACCTGTAACTACTATTCTCATATTATTTTAAAATCTAACTTGTGAAAATCCTTTTTCTTTTTTAATTTCTATAAGACCATCAACAACATCTCTCATTGAATCAATATGTGAAATAACCATAACAAAATCAAACTGAGTTTTAAGATATGTAAATAACATAAATAAAGATTGTAGGTTCTCACTATCTAATGTTCCAAATCCTTCATCTATAACAAGGAAATTAGGTCTTGGTAGGTTACATACATTAATTAGAGCAACTCTAATTGCTAAACCACTAATAAACCTTTCCATACCACTACACATTTCTAAACTCCATCGTTGGTCTCCATATACTAAATATGCATTGATGTTTTTACCATCAATCTCTAACTGCATTCCAAACTCTACAATTTGTGCAAGGATATTGTTTACCTCACCTTCAATCATTGGTAATGCCTTTTCAATCAATTCATAAGATACACCATCTTTAGATAATGAGTTTAAATAGAAATCAAATAATCTACTTTGTGATTCTAAATCTTTTACCTCTTGTATTCTATCTTCTATTGTTTCTTTTTGATTTTGTAATGCAGAAACTTTACCATTTAACTTTAGTACATCTTTGTTGACTTGTTTTAACTCATCTTTTACTATACTTAGTTTTTCTCTTACTCCACTTATCTCATCTCTGATTTCTTTATTCTTATTGATTTGTTTTTCGTTCTTATAATATTCTTCAATAAGTTTTTCTTGTTGAGTAAATTGTTGTGAATTTCTTAATTCTTCAGTTTCGATTGTTGATAACTTGTTCATAAGTCCACTTATCTCTCTATCAATCTTATCTTCTTTATCTTGTGCTTCTTGAAAATTATTCCATTCTTTTTCATATCCTTTCAAAGAATCTATTTCTATCGTAAGTTCTAATTTATCTTTTTCATATCCTTGAAACTTATCTTCTACTTCTTTTAATTCAGATTCTACTTTTTCTTTTGTTTCTAAAATCGATGTAGAGTTTTCCATACAAATATCACAATCTTCATTATACTTGTGAGAATCTAAATGGTCTTTTCTCTCATACAAAGAATCTTTTTTAATGTTAATTTTTTCTATTTCTAAATCAATTTGTTCTAAGTTTTTAAGTAATAATTTTAATTTTGTAATTCCTTCTTCTAAATCTTCTTCATCAAATTTATCAAGTATTTCTTCTAATTCTATTTGTAGTTCTTCTCTATGAGTAATTCTATCTTGAGTAGATGATTTTTGTTTTTCAATTTCTACTTTTTTCTTTTCGAGGATTTTTAATCTTTTTTCTAACTCTTCAATAGATACACCACTATCTGCATTTAACTTTACAATCTTCTCATTTAATGAGATTATTTTCTTATTGAGAAGTTCCTCTTCATCCTTTAATGATTTTTGTGAAATCTCTAATAGTTTGTATTCGTTTTTATTTGACTTTAAATCAGTGTCGATTTCCGCCAATTTTGTCGTAAAATCATCACTCTTAAATTTTCTGATGAGTGTTGCATTATCTCTATTCTCATTTGCAGCCTTTTGATATAGTTTATCAAAGATATCAACTCCAATAAATTGTGATAGTATTTCTTTTCTTTCACTTTGTGATTTATCAATAAAGAGTGCATTGTTTCCTTGTAGAGAAAGAGCAGTTAGTACAAAGTCCTCAAACTTACCTAAATACTTTTCTATTTCTTTATTAGTATCTTTTCTTTGTTCACCATTAAGTGATTCGATAACTCCATTGTTATCTCTCCAAAAATCTACATCTACCTTTACAGATGTACCTCTTCTAACATACTTAGCTTTCCTTTCAATAAAGTAATCTATCCCATCTATCTCAAAGTTAAACTTACAATAGAAAGTTGATTTACGATTGTTTAAAACATTCTTAGAGAGTGTTGTACGAGAAGTTTTATCATAGATACAAAAAGATAGTGCATCCCACATTGAAGATTTACCACTTGCATTAGGAGCAAAGATACCCATGATACCTAATGCCTTCTCGAACCTGATGAGATTATTTTCTCCATATGAAAACATATTAGAAAACTCAAATGTCTTAGGAGTCCAAAGTATATTACCTGCTGAATCGGAGTCATCTATGTATGAATTAAGTTCTGAGTTGATTTCACATATCTTATCTAACTCTTCATCTTCTAACAAGTATTGTCTTTCTAAGTAATCTCTAATGAGTTGGTTTTGGAATGTTTCATCTTTAACATTACCAACAATGTTTTTGTTTACCTTTTGATTTGTTTTTAATTGTCCGATTGTATCGGTTCTTGTTACAGTAACTTCAGCAACTTTGAATAACTTTTTAAGTTCAGTTATTCTTCTCTTCATATCAGAAGCTTCAGTTTTTGTAAATCTCAATCTTAATCTTGGATACTTTGGAAGTTTAGTACCAACTTCATCATACACCCATTGAGGTATCTTACCATCAACTACATCAACTGTTAGGAATCCATAATCGTTGTGGATGTGATGTTCTGTAAAAGTTCTTGTTGGTATATCCCAAAGTAAGTATCCATGATTCTCAAGTAACTCACCATGATTTTGTTGAATCATAGAACCAGCATATGCTATATGTTCGTATCCTTTACCAAATGTTTGTCTCTTGTGAATATCACCCAACATAGCCATGTCGAATCCATCAAACATATCTACTTGGAATGAGTTAGATGAAACAGTATATCCAATATCAGTTTGTGCTTTGTTAACAGGCCCATGAAATAGACAAATTGTATTTTCTCCTTTTACCGAATCTCCCTTAGGCCAATTCTCTTTGTTATCCATGATGGAATACACAACAAAAGTAAGGTTATGTATATTATACACGCCAGTATCACGCAAGTAGTGAATACGAGGGTTTTGAAGATTATCGATAATAGGTGTGAGAACATCTAGTCTGTGTTGATTGTTTAAGTTGCAATCATGGTTACCAGTTATAAGTATGACCTCCCTTAATTTAGAACATTCTGTTAAGAACCAAGATATTTCTTTTACTAATTCTGGTGACATCTCAGTCTTAGCATGAGCAATATCTCCTGCAATATAAATTACAGAATCTTCTATTTTATCTTCTTTTACTTGTTTTAAAAATTTTCTGAATACCTGTCTGTATTCCTTGTGTCTTTGGAGATTACGAATGTGTAAATCTGCCAAGTGATAAACTTTATTTATTATCATAAACCTTTTAACTTTTGTGATATAATATCACCGAAACCTGTTTGTTCAGTTTCTTTTAATTTAGAATTGATTTTAGAGAATCCCATATCAGATGCATCTTTATCTGATGGAACAATGTTTTTTGTTTGGATACCTTGATTGGTAAATTGCATAGTATAATGTAACGCTTGTTGTTGAGCATCTTCATCTAATAAGATGTTAATACTTCTAACTCCATTTTTAAATATAGCATCATTTAATTTTTTAGGTATGAATTTACCTAAGATAGGTATTGCATTTCTTTTAACTGCCATTGCATCAAATACACCTTCAACTAATGTTACAGTTTCGTTCCAATTTATTTGGTTTTCAAACATGATAACATTTTTTGAAACTGGCGGGTTTTTATATTTAAATTTTTCTTCAGTATGTACAGACCTTGCGATGAAGTAATTGAGTCTATTATCAGAATCATAAGAAGGAATAATAATCCTATTGGTATAATGACCAGAATTACAAAAACCGATATTATATTTTTTAATATCTTCTTTAGTAATACCTCTATCTTTTGCATATTTCAATGCCTTTCTGTACACAGGATTTATTTTACCCTTTGGTACTTTTAAAAGTGATTGAAACTCGTTAGGTAACCTTAACTCTACCTTTTCATCTTCGGTATCTTTTGAGTAAACTACATAATCATCACCATAGATTTCGTAAAGTTTTTTCATTTTACGAGAATCTACATGAAGTCTTTTTAGTAATCTTTGTATTTTTCTACCTTTTGCATCACAAACCCAACAATGCCAATATTGAGTTTTCAAGTTTATTTGCAACTTTTTCTTATGGTGATGACAAAAAGGACAATAGTGAGCTTGTTCATCATTTTTCAATGATGTTCCAACCCCCAACACCTCATCTAATATTGTTATAACCTGTTGTTTATCGTGATGTGAAAGCATAATTTACCAATAAAACAATGTAAATATACAAAAAATATTTTAAATATCCAAATCTTTTCGGAAAAATTTACCTAAAATGTTATCATTTAGTGATAATTTATCTCCTAAAACACCATTTCTGAATAATTCTTCTGCTTCATAGTATGTTAATGATTTGGGTGTACTACAAAATCTAATTATTTTTAGTTCTAAGGTATCATTAATATCTTTGATATTATTATCTTTTTTAGCAGCTTCGTTTTCAAGAAACCATAATTGAACTTGTGTGTTTGAAGAACGATAATCTAACCACTTGGATTCTTTAACAACTTTTCTTTTCCTTTTATATCCTTTAAGTGGAGGTAATGTTCTTTTTGCATATAAGGATTTTTTCCCTATATAATATTCACCTGTTTTGTGATTTGTTATTTTGTATATAAATCCAATAGTACCCTCTGGCATATCAGATATTTCTGTTATTGGTTTACCTTGGTAAGTCCAGCTCATAGTTAAAAATCTTAAAGTCATCCTTATACCTTTCTCTTACCCAATCTACCATCCACTCTTCACTATAAAAAGCACTGTAATACTTTTCTTGGTTTAGATTTGGATGCAAATCATAAATTGGATTTCTATTTCGGTGAGGGATAGGTTGATTAATATTTAATATTTGAAATATATTTTTTACTTCATCAATATAATTTTCATATCTACCAATAAAGTTTAGTTCTCTTGTTTTATCCAACTCCGTATTTACAAAGTAACTTTGCGGAATTAAGTGTAATCCTTTTGTATCTACTTGTTTTATGTAGAATTCAAAATTTTTATTTGTTTCTTTTTTTCTTATTTGATGAAAATATTCTGATATAAACCTTGTAAATGGATTTCTTACTATTGTAAATTTGAAGTAATCTGAGATATTATCCTTTACTTCTAATATCGAACCATGTGTTTGTAGTGATTCAGTACCATCTACTTGATTAAGTATGTGTGATATAGATGAACCACCAGTCTTAGGTATGTGCACAAATACCCATTTGTATTTACGATTTATCAGTAAACTCAATGTATATTTTTTTTAGTAGGAAACTGTACTTGAGTAGTTACCACCTTTAAGTTTACCACCTCTTGCTTGTGCAAGTGCTTTTTCATCTTGGTGTAATTTGTTTCCACTATCTGCCGAATAAGGTGTTTTATCTTTTGTAGATTTACCTAATTTAGCGAATTCTGAATTTTTGTATTTGTCAATTATTGAAGCCATAATATATCCTTTTCTATAATATAAATATTAATTAAGTATCTAAACGAACAATAAAGTTTACATCATAATCAGGTAAATTCTTTATTGGTTTAGGTAATTTTGCAACTGCAACCATTTCTCCTGTCTTGTCATATAAACCAATAGTTGTTATATAAGGAGCTAAATATGAACCAGTAGGGTCTATACTACCTGATGTATGGTAATCTTCCCATGAACCACTTATTGATTGTAAAAACGAACCAGAATAAAACTCTCTTCTTTTAATATCTTTTATTTCAGTTATCTTTTTTGTACCAGCTGGTTCATCGTTAAAAATGTTTGTTGTGGTAAAGTTATAAGAACCACTAATTTGTACTTCCACCGCTGATGGATTTTGTGAATAGTTAAATTCTCCTGCTTTTGCATTTACAAATACTTCTGTTTCGTAAATCGTTCTTGTAGATTTATAAGATAATTCATATTCATGAAAAGCGGTAACATTATTAAATACAATTAAACCATCACTATAAAAAATATTACCAACTAATGTTTCATCAATACCCACACCTTCAAATAAAGTTGATAACGATACTGCTGTTTCTATAACACTATTAGCTAAATCTAACTTTACAATTGTAAATGTTTCGGTATCACCACTAAATGTAATTGTTGCTAAACCTGTTGCAAAGTTAAATGATGTTATAGTACCAACAAAAATATCACCATCTGTATCTTGGATTTCAATTACGCCACTTGCAAAATTAACACTAACAAGTGTATAAGTTGGATTACCACTTCTAAATGAGCCTACTGAGTTATCTGTAAATGTTACACCATTTGTATTATCAGTCAATGTAACTGAACCTGGTTTTATTCTTTCACCATATTTGGATTGGGGTATAGATATTACTCTAATTGTAGAGCCAATATTTCTTTCTCTTCCAATTAGACCTATGTTATTTGTAGCACCAAATAGTGTAAATGGGTTCCCATCATTAATATAGTATTTTGCTTTTATTGATTCATATAATGGGTGAGTGAATAATTTATCTTGTACCGAAGAACTAATAAAAGAAGAAGAACCTGAATCAAACAAACCTGATTCAAATGATGCGGATACTACATTTATTTCTGCATCAGTTATCGTGAAGTCCTTAAAAACTTGAAAACTTCTACGAGATATATTTGATTTTTCTATTGATTTTAACATACTATAATTCCTCTATATAAATATATTGAAATAAAAAACCCCATTCACGATGGGGTTTGTTATGTTTGAAATGTGTACCTACGGTTTAGAAATCAAGTTTTACTTTGATTAATACTTCTTTATCAAATGATTTAGGAATTGGTTGTGATGTTTTAGCCACTGCCAATAATTCATTTGCTTCACTAAATAAACCAACTGTTGTTATATATGAACGAGGGTCTCTTTCAAAAGTTGATTCTGCGAATGAACCATCTGAACCTGTTACGAATGTTGGGTTATTAGAGAAGTTAAACTCTCTGTTAGTTGCTCTTACAAAGTAATGTGATGTAGAAACATTTTCTGTTCTTCTTGCTTGGAAATCAGAACCACCATCTATGTAGTTATATAATAAGAACTGATTCTTTCCTTCTCTTGTAATTCCAGCATGAATTGCTTTACCATTTGAAGAACCACTATCAATTGAAGTTCCAAATCTATCAGCAACCGCTGTTGGGTTAAGAACGATAATACCTTGGTCAGGAAAGAATTTACCAAATCCTCTACCATTTGAATCGAATCTTCCTCCAATTGTTGCTTCTGATTCTGTTCCTAAATTAAGTGAACCACTTACTACATCGAATATTCTTCCTGCTTTTCCTACTGCATCTGAGAATTTCTTTCCACTATCATCTATAAGTGTTGCTGTACCTGCTGAACCACTTAATGTTAATGACCAGTTTCCTGCATCCATTTTCTCTTTATACCTGGCACGAGCTAAATTGATAATGTAGATGTCATCGGATTCGAATGATGCTCCTGATTCTGATGCGAATAGGAACTTTGTATCTCCTTGGTCAAGAAGTAGGTTTTTATATTGTGCATAAGTTGCTTTGGTTGCTAATGTTGATGAGTCGTCATTATCTAATGATACTGAACCACTTCCAAATTTGTGTCCATATGCTACTGCAAATTGTACTGATGCTGATAGTGCTGTGTCATAAACATCTAAGTAATAATTTGAACTTGCTGCTGATGCCTGAGTTGATGAAGTAAAAAATGAAGTTAAACTACCTGTATCTCCACTCCATAAACCAGTTGTAACAACTTCTACTTTACCATTAACTTGGTCAAATTCACCAAATCTTTTGTAAATACCAGTAGAAATCTGTCCACCAGAAGCAGCCAATTTATCACCACCAGTCAAATACTGATTTATGATTTGTGATAATTGTTCAGAAGTAAGATTACCTTGGTTAGCATCTAAATAGTTTGCCAACTCTTGAGTTAAGTTTACTCCTGCTTGTCCTGTTATTTGTGCCATTTTATTATTTTCCTTTTAATTAACTTGGTTGTACATAAGTAACTGTTACAGGAATAGTTTGAGAACCACCAGTTTCGTTACCATACACCGTAATAGTTGTTTGTATTGTTGCCGTTATATTTGGATTTGGAATAAAAGTAAATTCTAATCCCGTCTCTATTGCTGCAGTTGCTGTTATTTCATCACCTAAGAATGATGGTGTTGAACTAGCTCCTGCTGATAATCCACTACCAACGATTGAACCTGCATTCTTATTAGAAAGAATAACTGTATATCCACTTTGTGTATTACCACTTGGTGAAGTTGTTGGAGATAATGTAACTTGGCCTGAATTTTGGTTTACAGAAATAGAAGGAACACCAAATTCTACCTTTGGAATCTTTGTAGTTCCTTTAGGTAAAGTTACCAATTTATATTTTAATATCTGAGTTTCATCTGGTGAAGCTTCAGTAATCGGAATCGCTTTGATTGCCGCATCATAAAATGCACTTCCTTTAGGATGTGCTGGTTCGTAAAGTGTGTAATCTACCTCATCATCACCTAATGCAAATTTTGTAATGTTAAGGCCTTCGCCTGATGCTAACTTTTCTCTACCTTTTTTTGTAAGAATAGCATCTACTGTAATTTCTGTGTTGTTTAAATAAGCCATAGTTATGTTTCCTTCTTGTTATTCAATATATAAATATAAGTATTTAATAAAATTAAATAATTATCGTTATTTTTCTTAATCTACCTCTAAAATTGGTTCTCCGCTACCTCTTTGTGAGTCATTTACTCTTAAAGTATTAGGGTTAGTTGTAAATGTTTGTACTGGTGCACCACCATCTAATGTTGTTGATTCAGTTTGTTTAGAACCATTGAAGAATGAATTTTCCAAACCTGTTGTTAAATCACCTGTATTTATGTAGTGAGTATCAAAGTACCCATTGAGTGGTATTGCTTCTACAATGTTATCGCCAGTTGGTGCTGATGTTTCACTTCCATCCGAACCTGTAAATGGTAAAACATTCACAAAGAACCTATGTCTTGTTTCTGATACAAGTTCTGTTCCTAATGATGAGTCACTTGAGTTTATATTCTGTGGTACATCAACTGTAAAACTTTCTTTAATTTTAAATACTTTAACCCTTTCTTTCACGAAGTTATTATCTTTATCTAATCTTGTTCTAATAACAGTACCTTCTTGTCCATACAAACCAAATCCAGCTACAGCTGTAGAATCAGCTCCCATTCCAACTGATACGAATTTAGTAGAATCAAATTCACCTTGTACTGATTGTGTTGTGTGTGCATTTACTCTAAATGAAATACCACCCATATCTGAACCAGAGTTTGATGTAATTGTTCCTGCTACTACTACATCATCTGATTGTGTAATAGTGCTTGTAAAACTATGATTCGTACCACTAACAATGTGATTATCAGATGCTGTTATTATACTTAGATAATTATCTTTTGTACCTGCTAAGTTTATTTCTTGTGATGAAGTTACCAAAGATTCTATAGCTTCATTTGATGAACTTATTAATATATCATCTTGTGTATCTATTTTTGATTCAAATGCATGTTTAGTTGCAATTGTTGGTTTTTGTTGAACTTTACTTCGTTCAAGAATGTGAGGTTCAATTAACAATCCACTCGATACCTTTGCTCTAGCTGGTGTTAATGATTTTAAAACATCAAATAGAGATTTATCTATATATCTTACTAATTGTATGTATTCATGTATATTAAGAGTAAATCTATCAAAGTAATAATTTCTTAGTATTCTTAAATCTGAATATTCTTCAGAAAAATCATCTGCTGGATTACCTATATAATTACCTATATTAAAATCGCCAAGAGATTTTAAAATATCCATATTGATTTCTTTAATAGGTGAGAAAAATAATCCTAATCTATTTGAATCAATTGGTGCCTGGTCAAATGCTTTTTTAGTAGCTCTACTTCTATATGTTAGATTTGATACTAATGTTTGTGATTCAAATCTTACTTTGTTACTTACATTAAAACCACTTGCTGGTACATCTGCTGTAACATCTCTATCATATGGTATATAATTAAATGGATAAGAAGTTATATCCTCAAAGTCATGTGCAACTGATGCAGTATTATATGTAGTTACTAATGCAACATTTTTAATATCAGCATCACCACTAGCTCCTCTATTTTTTGGGAACTCAAAATCATGTCTTAAAATCAAATCAAGTGTAGATGCTGATACATGATTACCATCAATCGCATCAGGTAATAAAGTATGATTATCAACTTTTGATTCACTTAGTGCTGTTCTCCATAATCTAAACTCATCAACAGATGCGGTAAGATTATTACCACCGATTCTAAATTCACTACCACTAGTCCATGCCTTTGTTGTTGCTGATAAAGAAGCACTTACACTATTTCTAATTCTTCCTTGTAAACCTTCTTTTACAAATATTTCAAATTCATCTGTTGTACTTCCACTTGTTCTGTTAATTACTATTTGTGTATATTCATCGTTAAAGAATGGTATCTTTTCTGTGGTTGCTGTTTGTGCACCAACTGTCAATTGTAGTTGAGCTAATGAACCTGTATTAGTATTTACAATATCTAATGACCAATTACTTGCTGATATTATTTGTTGGTTTTGTTTCTGGTCAGTATTTAATCTAATCTCTACTGCATTTGGATATTGATTTGTAACATTATTATTAAACTTTTTCCAAGGTATTGCTATTGCTTCAGAACCACTTATTTCAATTGCAGCTGTTCTATCCTCAAATGAAAATTTAGTAGTACCAGATTGTGTTGGGTCTTTTGGTCCACCAAACTCCATCACAGTTAAGAGAGATTGTGGTATTCCATAAATACTTAGAGCTGCACTTAATGCTCTCTTTGTACCTTTATGTTTATTAAGATATGGTAAGTTATTTAATATTCTTCTCCATATTTCAGATTGTCTATCTTTACCACTCATACCAGATACGACTGTACCATCTGAATGTTTACCGAATGCATATTCCCAAAGTAACTGAGATTTAACTCCCATATCCGCATCCCAACCAAGAGATTTCAACATATGATAAACTAATTCATTTACAATACCTTTATCGTATTTGTTTTCTGTTTTCTTGGATTTAGTAAGAGTTTCGATGTGAGCCCAAATATTATCAAAGTGTTGCCCAATCATATCAAAGAATAAAACAAACTCAGCACCAGCATTATCATCTTGAATATGTTGTGGTAAATTGTTTACAAATCTTGATTTGTTTGAAAAATCAAATGTTTGAGCAGATGATACTAAACCATTGTACCAACTTGTTACAGATGAATCTGTTGAAGCTGATAATGAGTTTCCACCTGCACCAGGATATGTTAATCCATCAATGGATGATGATGTATATAAGAATTTTTCAAATGAATCAAAACCTTTTTTAACATCATTTATTTTATTTACTGTTCTTTCTCTTTCGTTTCTAATTGTTACTGAACCAGTAGTTGCAGAGCCTGAATCTAAGCTATTTATTTTTGTTTCGTAAGATTCAATTAGTTTTACCTTATATAAAAAGTTTGCACTTCTTTCTTCAGCTGAAGAATATTTTACAAAACCTGGCCAGTTATAATCATGTACACCAGTTTCTTGTACTATCTTACCACTACCAGAATCTATTACTACTTTTGAACTTGTTACATATGATATATCAAGTTTTGATAAATCAAATTCACTTGATGATATAAACTCATTTATAATATCATTTGAAGTAGTAGAACCACTTGCAACTAAATCATCAAGTATTTGGAATCCTATATCATCTCCTAAATCTAATTCAAAGTTAGGTTGTAGAGGAACACATTCTGCCGTTTCACCATCTATAATTGTAATTGTATCAATTATCGGTATTGATTGAATTTTTGATAACCAAACTCTATCATTTGTATCAACATCTTGAGGTAATGGTTCGTATAGTTTTAAAACTACTGATTTAACTTCATCAGTCTTTTTATTAGTATTTGTTGTTTCATCAAACTCAAATGTTGATAAAGTATTTTTATCTATATCCCATGTAGCAACTAATTTATTATTACCACCACCTATGTGTAGATAATGAGTTAAGAATGGAGATACATCTTCAAATAATGTTTTATCAAATTGTTTTCTAAATGCCTCTTTAATATCATTTATAACAATTTCTCTTCTTAAAGTTAAATCACCTTTATCAAAGGTAATATTTATTTGTTCTATCTTACCTTCTGTTTCTTCATTACCCTCAATATTATAAGGAATTAAACTTAATCCAAATTGTATTATATCTGAGTTTTCTGTAATGTTTACTTTTGCTGCCTTTAAAACATCAGATACTCTAAAAGTAGCTTTACCTGTTGGTTCAAATTTACCTAAGAAGTTTGATTTTGTATTTCTTTGATATTTTCCTGCATAAACATATACGAAGTTTGTATTTATTGATTGCCAACTTATGTCAAATGGAACATCAAATCCTTTAAAATCAGCACCTTTAATATTTTGTGGAAAATTAATATGTGTTATATCAGGACCAGGTATAAATTCTTCACTTACTACATTAACATTTATTCTTTTTACTTCACCACTACCTGCTTGAGATGATACAGGTTGTAAATAAATTACATAGTTACCAACTCCATTAAAGAAATCATTTTTATTTAATATAAGAGTACCATTTGGTTTTAAAGTTCTACTTGTTTTTCCTAATGTGTAAGTAATTTCATCTGCGTTTACAGAGTTATAAACAATTTTTGTTTCTTCTTTAGAAAGTAAATTAAATTTTAAGTTATCAATTGAAACATTTAGTAAAGGTTTTATTATTTCTTCTTTAGGTTTTTTAATTGCATCAATTACAACTCTTGTTTCACCTGGTTCTAAGACAACTCGTGTTTCTAATTTTTCAATTTTTTCAATTGATTTATTAGTGGGTTTTTGTATTTCGTAAGTAACAGTATGAGTCTGTTCACTAATTCTTGGTGCGAAGAAATCAACATATGGAATATTATCTGGTGATTGTGGTTCCTTATAAGTAAGTTGAAGTATTCCATCTTCTTCAAGTATTCCTTTATCACCAAGTGAAGTTTCATAAGTTAAATCACCATCTTTACCAATATTAGATGCTACACTAATTGCATATACTTTTGGTTTTGGTTTATCATCTGTAACTACAATATTCTGTGTAAGTTTAAAATCTATATCAATAAAAATATTTTTATTAGATGTAGAAGTAATTTCATTTAATTGTCTATCAATGTTAATTTCTTTTCCATTTTTTTCTACTCTTACATTGTAATATTCAAAATCTACTTGACCAACTGTTAAAGGTCTTTGTTTTATTTTTGGTTTTTCTTTTCTACTAAATCCTAATGGTGCAAAAGCATCTTTTGGATTACGAAATATTTCTGTATTTCTTCTTAATCCTTCAGCATTAAACTCACCTACTGGTATCGGGTCGAATTCTTCAAAATCAATAAGAGGTATAATATCTCTTATTATCGTTTGTTTTTCTGTATAAACCTTGTATTTATCAGCTGATTTTCTATTTCCCTTTACTACCTCAAATACTTTTGGTGTCAGTAGTTCCTTACCAGTATAAACACAAGTTTTGTTAGTAATATCTTTTGTTTCTTTTCCATCTATAATTACTGTTCCACCAATTGGATTTGAGTTTACTCTAATAGAAACAGTATTACTTGGATTATTAAATGGTTTTAGTGGAGCAGTTGGTAAAGGTTTTGGAGTTTCTGCTAGTGAAGTTTCTCTTTGTTCTATAAGAGCATCTCTAATTGGGTCATTACCTCGTGTAAATGGAGAAGATGCTACTAAATCACTTGCATTAGAAGCTCTTCCCATTTTTTCAAATGGCTTAATTTCTATAATTCTTCGAGAGGCTGCATCTCCAATATCTCTATCAAATAGTTCTATCATAGAGGTAGGTATTGGCTCTGCCTTAGTATATCCTTGATTCGTAAATTTAGAATCACGATTCTCAAAGTTTCTATCAAATTTACCTGTTGCCATTATCTATAATTTGTTAAATTTATTATTACATTATCAGGTGCAAGACTCTCACCACTTGGGTCGGTATTGAATACTTGTACCTCTTCAAATACACTTGGTTGAAAATAATCAATTGCTATATCATCAGGTATATCACCTGTACATGCTCCTAATTTTATAACTGATACACCTGGCATTGCATCAATGCTTCCCTCTTGTGCACATATTGTTATTTCTCCTCGTGGTAATACTGAGCTTGACCTTTTAGTAGCTCCACTTGCATCTTTATAAGTTACTGTTATTGGTGTATTACCAGTTCCTCGATTAAAATCAAAGAAATCTCCACCTCTAAGGAAATTATTTTCCATCCTATCATTTCTAATTCTAAATAAGAAAGTTGTAGCTACTGGTCTAAGTTTAGGTACTTCTCTAACATCACCTGTAAATGTAACAGAACCTATCTTATGAACACAAGTATAAGAATCAAACATTTTTCCTTCCTTAGTTACTTGTAATCCGTCTTTATCAATGAATGTTATAGTTCCAACTTCAGACCATATAAAATATTGTTTCTTTACAGTATTTGTTTCATAAAAACAACTACCATCATCTACTGTGGCTTTTGGATTATAATTTAAAGAGTTAGGGTCAGTACATCCTCGTACTTCCTCTACTTCAGGATATAAACAACTACCATCATCAACTGTTGCATATGGGTTGTAATTCAAAGAGTTAGGGTCAGTACAACCTTTTACTTCTACATCTGTTGGTTCTGTTGTATCAAATATTGCACTTGATGTACTTGATTTTAAAATTTGTTTAACTTTATCTAATGTTATTTGTTCTTCCTTAGTTAAAACACTTTTTGTTTTAATATCTCTTTTGGGTAAATAAAAATCAATACATCTTATAAGAGAGGTAAAAGCTGCTTCTTCTACATCACTTATTGAAAGTTCAACACAGTCATGTTCATCACCTGCAAGTTTTCCATATCTATTATCATTGATATCCCAAATTCTTTTTTGAGAATAAAACTGCATAGATTCTATAAACTTCTTTTTAACTCTTTCTAAGAATAATTCAAAATTATCTAACTTAAATTCTTTTAATATTAATTGTGAATATTTTTTTCCATCTTCTTCTCTACCTTTACTTACAAAGAAATCTTCTAAAACTTTTTGTAGATTAATATTTTCTATAAAAACATTTACATAATAAATTGTATCATCCCTAAAGTTTTTTCCATCTGTAAATAATGAATATCTTTTTTCTAAATCTTCGTTTTTAGATTTAGCTCTATTTGGTAATACTCTTACCTCTGTTCTTGATGGTGATATTTCGTGAATCCACAAACTATTATCTTGTGAATTTTCTACACCTGCTCTTCTGTTTAATAGAGTAACTTGTGTTCTAAATATTCCATTTGAATATCCTGCTTCAACAATTAATTTTTCTATATCAACAATAAATTCTGTTGTATCATTTTTCTTTTTAGTGTTAGGGTTTTTAGAAATAATAAAATAATCATTGACATTTGCATCATCAATATTGATATATCTTACTAAATCGCCAGAATCTCCTTGAGGTAACTGATTATTGTTTGAATCATATAATATAAATTCAATCATATCAGCACAACCTAAACCAAAGTTAGATTTTGATATTTCTTTTTCAAATACCTGTCTATCCTCAGATTCTACTTTGTAGCCTCTTCTATCGATTATCTCTTTAAAAAATTGTTCAGCCATTAGTTACCTTTTCCACCTTTTCTTAATTTTCTATAAAATATACCTTTTAGTTCGTAAGTATCATTACCAATTGTAAGGGTTATATCATCTGTAAATTCTTTTCTTCTACCTTTAGGTGAGTTTACATTCCTAATCTTTTTAGCATCAACAGTCACTTTACCAGGTGTTTCTCCACTTCGTGGTGGGATTGTACCACTTGTTGATGTAAATCCTAACCATGGAGTTCCATGTCCACCTACACCTGCAGCAATACTAATATTATATGATAATGATTCTTCTTCATTAAAATTATAAAGTTCTAATGAATCCATACCAGACCAACCTGAGCTGTTTCTATTACTTCTAAAATGTATTTGTCTTGTTTCAAACAAACTTACATCATCATGTGGTGGTGGTACTTTATATCCACTTTCACCTTTTTGTTCAAAAGAATTATCTGGTCCTGTTAAACTTGCTAATATAGCTTGTGTTTCTTGTTGTGCTTCTTCTTGTTCTTCAATTCTTATTAGTGTTGCTTTTTGTGCCTGTAAACCTCTAACTTGAGCAGTAAGTGAAACTCTTTCAACTGCCTCCTTAGTACCTTTTATAATTGCATTTTGAAAATCAGCAAGTAAAGAACTATATCTATCATTTGTAATAGTATTCTGATTTTCAGCAACTGCTCTTTGTTGTAAAGCCGCATCAAGTTGTTGTTGAAGTGAAATATTTTCTGTTTCTAAATCTGATACTCGTGCTAACGCATTATCTAATTGTTCTCTTAAATCTTCTATGTCAGTTATTCTACTATCAAAGTCACCTCTTAATTTATCAAATAACTCTTGTTTAACATAGGGGCCTTTTTTTTGTTTTTCTTTTTTTATTAATTCATCAACCTTAACATCAATAGCTTTTTGAAGTTCTTCTTCATTATATTTTGGTTTTTCTATAAAGCCACTTGTTTCACCGCTGAATGTTGTTTGTTCTTGTACAAAGTTTTCTTCTACTTCATTTAAATCAGATTTAAATCTTGGAGATATTTGTTTTCCTTTTATTGGTTCAGTACCATAAGGTTTTTCTTTAGATTTTTTTTTATTTCTTACTTGTTTTCCATCAACCTTTTGCACAGTAATGCCCTTAGAAGAATCTCTTTCTATTGCTTTAGAACCTTTTTTTACAAGTTCATTAATTCTAAATCTATCTTTTAAGCTCATTTTACTTTTCTACGGTGAAAGTCAAATCCTTATCTGCAAAGTATTCAACTACACCATTTCTATTTGTTTTTATTTCTATATAATAATCTCTGTTATATTCCCAATTTGTTAAATTAAGATTAAAATAATTTCCATTTGCATCACAAGATAATTTTGTGAAATCACCAAATGGTACTACAATCTCTTCAGTTACAATATCTTTTATTTGATAAAAACTTGAAGTAGGTAAATAGTAAACATCAGTATAAGAATAAAGGTTGGTGTAAGTTTTAAGAGGATATTTCTCTCTTGCAAAAACTCTGATTTCAGGTTTGCTTCCACGCTTGTATCTGGCCTTTAGTCGTTTGAATGTTACATTAATATCATCTGCCTCGAGCTCAGTTAATGAACCAGTTACAAAATTAGAATCATCCCAACCAATTCTTACCTTTGGTTGGTATATAGTATTTGTTTCTTTAGAAAAGAATTTTAATTGACCATAATCAATTGTATCATTTTCTAATGGTGAATCGTGTTTTAAAATAAATCCTTCGTTATTAAGTGAACCACTAACCCAAGCTCTGAATGTATCAGTAACATCCATCGAGATATCATGAGATTGATATGTAAATGATTGAGTAGCAAATGAACCTGTGTACCACATACCTCCTTTACCATTAAATGAACCAGTACTAACAAGTGATGCTGAACCTATCAACCAGTTAACATTTGTTTTTCTTTGATTCCAAGTACAACCATCTGTTGATATATCATCAAACCTTGTACCTATACCCATATCCCACGATTCAGAAATAGGGTAGGCGTAAATTTCATAATCAACTGGTATCTCATTTGATTCACATTCTTTTAACAATAGTTCTGCATTACTCATTGTTACCTCACCACTTACTATTGATTGAGAAAGTGCTGCAGCATCAAATTGTATTAATGAACGAGCAATATCTTTTAAGTTACCATAATATGTTTTCGATATTTCAAGTACTTCATCTAAACCAGTATTCTGGTCAGGTTGTTGTAAATAAATTGTGCTATCTTTAGATGCTGTTACGAAATAATACATTATACAACCCTCCCTCTTATATCTTTACTTGGAAACTTTACTTCAAATATTGCTGGGTCTAAAGATGGGTAAACCATTTTTCCTTTAGTAGCATCACTTATATTGTAAGAATTGTTTGAATAGTTTCCTAAACATTTGTTAGTGATTTCACACTTTGGTACTGATGATACTCCTTCAACACCTGCGATTAACAATTCAACTTCAGAAATATTAATTGGTTGATTAAATGTCCAATTATCTATGTTGAAGTATTCTCTAAGTTCGTTAGTTACTCTTGTTAAAACTTGTCTTTTATTATATCCACCAAAAACTCTAATTTCAAAATCAATACCTATATTGATAATAAAACCATTTATAATGTTTACACCATCAGTAAGTAATCTAAATTCACTTAAATAAGTTTTAAGATTTTCTTTTACTGCTCTATTTAGTGTGGATAAGTTTTTATCTGAATCATAACCAAGTACATATAGATTTATTGCAAAAGGATTATTTTTTTCACTCATCGAACTTTTTTTGTTTCCAAGAAACTTGCTTACTTCATCTTTTACTTGTTGTTCTGTTAAATCTTTGTCTCTTAAACTTTGAACTAAACTTGTAAATTCTTCTAATGAATCTCTACTTGATAAAATTGATGCTGGTGAATTTAAATCTAACTCTCCATCTGGTGAACAGAATGCCTTTGCAACACCACCGAACTTAGGTGGTAATGATAATGCTCTTACTTGATAATCTTTTCTTGTTACCGCTCTATTTTGTGAACCAAAGTTAGATAGTGCGTTCTCTCTAATTTCTTCTATCGTATCAGCACCCTTTCCACCTGTTGCTGGTGATTCGTTTTCTACTGCTACTGAATTTTTTACTTCTCTATATGATGCTTGTTCATTTGTAGTAAAGAATGAAGTATCTTCATCAAATGAAATATTTTCAATAGAAGTAATTGTTCCTTGACCTACATTTGCATCAACACCACCACCAACTAAATAACTTACTGTAAGTGTTGTGTTTGATGGAGCCTGTCCATATGAGTTTGTTTTTAGAAAGTTAGCTGGGTCAAAGGATGCACCTAATCTATCAACAGAACTTCTTAATCCTAAACCTACATTTTTAAAGTTAGGAATTAATGTTTCATCGTTAGTTTGATTACCACCACCAAATACTATTGATGTAGTATTATCTTCATTTACTCTTGTAGTAAATCTTCTTGAAGTTTTTATTACTTGTAATATATTTGGTACTGAGTCTTTAAATTGTTGTAAATCCTTATCAGTTTGTTCTGATGTTGGGTAATCTACAAAAACCATTTCTTGTGCAAGATAAGGAACTTTATACCATTTGTTTCCATTTGAATCTCTTACATCTTGTATATCGATTACATTATCTTCTGCTAAATTTATTTTTGAAAATTGTTGTGGTGTTCCAAATGATATATTAACTGTTTTTAATTCAGCTGATATTGCATTTACAAATTTCTTTACAAGATACTTAGTTGGTTCATTTGCTCCATTTGTCTCATAAACAGAAATCTCTCTATCTTCTTCTACATTGAAATCAACTAACTCAGTTGTTCTAAATTGTATTCCATCCTCACTTTCAACAACCATACCTTCTTTGATTCTTAAATAATATTTTGAATCTGGTCTAATTGTATCACCACTTCCAATTCTTGGTACTAATTGGTAAACCGCTAAACTTGTAATAGCAGGTGAAGTTACTTTTGGTTTATATCCTAAATATTCAGATAATGCAAGGACATTTTTTTTATCCTCAGCAAATACCATTAATGATTCTTTAAGTGTATCATCAACATAGTAAGATAAAACATCACCTACATAAGATGCCATTTCAATGAACATCATACCTGGTGATGATTCATTAAAATCAGTATATGTTTTTGGGAAATATGTTTTTGCGTATTCAATTAAATTTTTTCTAAACTTAGAAAAATCTTTATTGATATACTTGATATCTCTACCTTGGTTTGTCTTTCTTGTAATACTATTTAATGGCATATCTTATCCTTCCACCTTAAATGTTATTTGTTGTACATCAATTTGATTACCTACTGTAAAGTTAACTGATACTTCTGCTTTGTTATTATCTTTCATTTCATCAGTCATTCTTACATCTATCTCCGCTATGGTAATATAAGGTAGCCAAAAATTGACACTACTTGTTATAACCTTTTCAATATTTTCAGCTAATTTATCATCAGCCTGTTCGAACAATAATGTTTTTAAACCTGTTCCAAAGTTTGGTTGTAAAATTCTTTCACCTTTAGATGTCATTAGTAGATTTTTTAAGTTTGCTTTTGCTTGTTCAAATGATGAAAAAGCCTGCCTAAACATACCAGTATTTCCTCTTTGGACTGGTAATGTTATACCATACGCAAAGTCGTTAAACTCTTGTGTATCTTTTACTACTTTTTTATCTAATACAAATGCCATCTAAATATTTACCTTTTAAACTTTTTTACAAGTGCTGAATTATCCCTATTTAGAATTCTATCTAAACCAGGTAATCCTGTTTTAACACCAAGACCAGTTTTGCTTGGTTGTTGTTTAACATCTCCATAACCCATTTGAGCGGCCATACTTGCTCTCATTCCTTCTACTCCAGCTCCAGCACCTTGTTGGTTAAATGAAACTGTCTTATCCATGTTTTCATTTACAGGTTGAAATTTATCTAATACTGATTTTTGTTCAACTCCACCCTTTCTTTGAGCAGCTGTAAATGGTTTTGTATTATTTAACGCCTCATTAATTGCTTCATTTTTTGTGAAGTGTTTTTTAGGCTGTGTTCTTTCTTCTTGTAAAGCAAGTTCAGCTTGTTCAAAAGGGTCTACCTCTGTTTGTTGAATTGCTTCTTGTATGGGAGTTTCAATACCTCCCTTCATATTTTTTACTTCTTCCTTTAAAATTTTAGGAAAAGTTTTTGTTAGAAAATCTTCGTGTTTTTTTGCCACTTCAACTTCTACTAATGTTTTGATAACTTTTACTAATTGTTTGGTATTCATAATTCTTTTATTTTCCTTACTAATATAAATATATTATTATCTATTTTATAGTTTTTAATAATTGTAATAACATTTTATACCTGCTTCGTAGGTAGTTCTACCACCTTTTTTAATCATTGTAAGTTTTTTCTTTCTATTAGTTCCTATTCTTTTATATGATATGTGTAACCAAATAGAGTTACCATGTTCAAATATTATTTGGTCAAATGCAACATTGTTTACTATCCATTCAGTTATAGGTAAATATCCTAAAGGAGTTATACCATCAAATTGTATATCAATGGCTTCACCTTTTTCATGTTGTGAAACTCCACCAGGTATGGATGGTGTTCCTCTAAAGCCTGAATTAATTCTTACATTAGGATATTTTTCTTTTATAGGTTGTACTAAATTTTGAGCAACTGCTTTTAGATTACATACAATATCCTCAACTGTAAGACCTCTTTGTTCTTTTAACTTGTGAGGGAATGTACAATCTAAAGATAGTGTTCTTAACCTTACATCATTTGTAAAGTTTTCTTCATAATCAAGTTTAGCTCCACACTCAACTGCTTCTCCTTCTAAATCATTTGTTCCATCAATTTGTTCTGCAGTTGTACTTACTGGTGGTGGTGCTGTTACTGTTTTTGCTAATTCTGTTTTTACTTCTTCTATTTGTGGCCCTGCATCTTGACCTTCATCTGATAAAAATTCAACAGAACCAACAGCTTTGATTGCATCCTTTGCACCTTCAGCTGTATTGTTATCATCTGCAATTTCGTTTAATAATTCTTCTACTGTTTTTTCTTGTGGTTGTGGTTGAGGCCTTGGTGGTCTTTGTGGTGGTGAAGCTGAAGGAATAATATTATATCCAACATATGGTAGAAAACCAGGTGCAATTGTTATTGGTGCACCAGGATATGCTGCTTGACTTACAAAGTAAGTACCACTAATAGTAGTTAAGTGTATTTTCATACCTGATATTAAAATATCTAAAAAGATATTTGCATCATTTACTGGCTGTGTTTTACCTATTTTAGACCATGTACCAGGATTACTTACAACAGCAGATGCCACTGCTATGTTATATATAGCACCAAATACAGGTTGCAATGGTGGTATAAGTGACATTTCTGCACCAACCCAATATCCACTTTGTACCGCAGTTCCTATATCATCTATAAAATTATGATTTCCTTTTTTTACATTTAATGCTTTTAGACAAGCTGTTTCAACTAATGTTCGCATCAAATCAGTATTTCCTTTTCCAATAATAATACTACCAACTATCGATGGTTGTTGGAATCCTCGTAGCATACAACTATGATACTCATCGGTAATTTTTTTTGCAAAATCTTTATAGGAATCTACTTTTTTAGAAGTGTTTACTGTTTCACCATTAACAGTAGTTTGTCCTTGCATAAAGGACAACATATTTTGTTTGAATAAACTCCAAGACATAATTTACTCCGTATAGTTAAGGGTAGATAGGAATGTTTCTAATCTATTTTTTATCTTATTAAAATCCCCTTTGTTGTTTGGGCCTACTGCTGAAGGGCCTGCAGGTGTAGAAAATATTTGATTGTTAATAGCATCAATTAGTTCACCCATTAAGTCAACTAATACTTGTCCTCTTACTAAAGGTTCTTTTGTTTCTTCTGTATTAAGGAATATCTCACCACTACCACCAAGTATTTTAAAATCATTATCGTTAGTTGTAATTAAAACATCACCATTGAAATCCATATCAGCACCATCTAATCCATTATCAATTGTTAGTTTACCATCTGATATAAATGAATAATTACCCTTTGAATAAAATAACATTTCAGAATCTTTTGCTGATAATATTATTCTACCGCTATTTATTAAGGCTTGGTCTGTGCCTTTTAATTCAGGCTCTTCTGCATATATTGGTTCTGTTTCTAATGGAGTATCAACTGTACCAGGTGTAAATGCTAAAAGTTTTTCTCCACTTGTTAACGCGATGGTTGAACCATCATCAACAAAGTTTTCTTCGTGAAAATCTCCTATCTTTAAATCGTTTAATGATTTACTTCCCTGTCTATTTCTGATTATAATTGATGGAGCAAATGAATTTTCTTCATTGTTGTATCCACTAAATCTTATTGATTGTCCAAATCTTGTTTGTATTACTTTATCACCCTCAAATAGTTTTAAATGATTAACTTGGTTCTTTGTAAAATATTCACCAAATGTTTCATTATCAGTTGATGTACTATTTTCTTTATTAGTTGTACCTGTTTGTGAAGTTTGTGAATAGTCCTTTGCGTTACCTCCATCACCTTCATCGGTAGAAAGATAAGTTGCTTCAACATTTATTTTTGCATTACCTGTATTTAGGTTTGGTGAAATTATTCTTTTGTAAACTACACCACCAGTTTCGTTAGTCATTAATTGTACTATTTCACCAATGATAGGTAAATCTATAAATGAATAATCCTCTGGTCTATAATATCTTAAGTTATCTGTACTTGAAGATGTATCATCTAACTTTCTTATTTTTGCAGCACCTATTAAACTAAAATTTTTATCTGCTTTACCTTCAGCTGGATTTTGTAATGATTTTATTGCTTCAGAATCTCCATCTAATACAACATCCATTACAATACCTAAACCAAGAGGTTTGTTTACTCTTTTCTTATTACTTCTTTGTATTTGTGATAGAATTCTTCTACTCATTGTTTACTTTTTGTTTTAATTCTTCAACTTCGTTAGTTAAATCATCAACTTTGGTTTTTTCATTTTCTACTTCGTAAACTGTATCTTCTAATTGTTGTAGTAATTGTTCTTTTTCTTTATCAGTCAAGAAACCTGTATCTCCATCTGTTTTATCTTTAGAAGCAATCATTCTTTGTGCAATTGCTGCCATCTTTAATAATGCTTCATCGTTTCTAACTGAAGTATCAACTAAATCTTTTATTATTGGGCCTATCACTGCCATATCACCAGAATGTCTAATTATTTTTTTCATTTCAGCAATAAGTTCTGATATCCTTTGTTTCTTGTTTTTCTGATTATCATAGATATCTTCAAACAATCCACTTAGGTTTTTGCCAGGAAATAATTCAAAATTTGTACTCATGATTATACCATATTATGTTGTATATAAATATGGTAAATGAAAAATCTTATTATTTAAAGAACTTTTCCATTTTGTGTTCTGTACTACCATGTAGGTTGTAGCATCTGAAATCTTGTACCTCAATATGTGTAGAATTATGTTCAGTTTTTTGAAATCCCCAACCTTCAATACAAGTATAATAACCGAAAGGAAACTTTTTATTTATAATCAAATCAAGGTATTTACCATTATCAACTCCAACTGTCATTAGAACACAATTCCATTTACCTCTACGAAGTTTTCTAAAGTTACCAACTATACCATTAAACCAAACTTGATTACCTTCTGTTTCAGCTCCCATCTTTGGTAAGAATGAATATGAATCCCACCAACCTGTTTTAGTAAACTGGTCGTATGAACTCCCTCTCTCTTGATTACGAATCCATACACCACTATCTAATGCTTCTCTACGATGAACCCATTTTTTATATGAAGATTGATTGTGTTTTAGAGTTGATTGCCAAAACTCTTTGGGTCTACGAACTTTATGGTATGCAAGAGCCCATACCATTTGACCATAAGCAAGTGAGTGTCCTTTTGCAAAAGAATACTTTCTAAGATGAGTTAGTTCTTTCCAAATAGATTCATCTTTTATTTTAGATTTAAACTCATCCATAATTTTTTTGTTACAATTCTTAAATCCTCTTCTGTATCTATCTGCTTGTGAAAGTGAACAACCAAGTGTTGATGATATAAATGTTAGTGCATCTTCATCATAGATAAACTTTGCTTTACCTTCTCTAAAGTAACTTGCTTTTCTACCACCATCAGCAGCTGCTGGTCTGATTAATGCAAGAGCAAGTGCAACATCATACATTGTTTTAGGTTGTAGAGCAAGAATAGTTTTTCTCATTGTTCTACTTTCTGATTGTGTCAATCCTAATACATCACCTCTACATAAAAGTTGTGATGTAAGTTCATCATCGATTGGGTAATCACAAAGTTTAGTTTCACAATCTAATTCTCTTAATTGTGCTAAACCTCTATTACAAAGTAAATCAATCTTAATCCAATTGTTATCTTCTACATCATACTTGTCAACTGCAATCTGATTCTCTTTTAAAATTAAATCTTCTGGTATCCCCTCTTTCCATATTACAATACCACCACAATGTTTAGACCAGTTTCTTTGTTTACCCATCAGCTGATTCGCAATCTCATAACACTTCTTTTGGGTTTTTTTATCTTTGAATATTTTTTCTACTTTAAAATATTTGGGTACAAACTTTCTATAACCACATTGTCTGATTGCTTCTCGTAATGCAGTTTTCTCAGAATACATAACTCTGTTTGAAATCCTACTTACCATATTAGGATATTCTTCACCAACTTGTTCTAAGATAGAATCTCTGATATCATATGGAACATCGATATCGAAATCAGGTTGGTCCTCTCGTGTCCAATTTAAGAATCTTTCTAATGGTATGTTTTCTTTGATTGGGTCTATATCATGTATTCCCATAAGGTAAGCAACAAGAGATGAAGCACCACTACCACGAAGTAACCAAAGTGAATCGTTTCTTTTTATAATTTGTATGATTGTGTGAACTTGTCTATAAGTTTCTTCAAAGTTTTTAGCTTTGATTATTTTAAGTTCTTCTTTTAATCTTTTAACATACTGTGGTTTGGTAGGATACGGTCTTTCGAATAACCAAGTAAGTGGGTGTTGCATAGATATAACCTTTATATATATAAATATAAAAAACCCCACAAAAAAGTGGGGTTTAGTTCTTAACGCGTTCTGAAATTATTAAGTTGATATTTACTTCTTAATAATATGGTAAAGTACGAAAGCACCAACTAGTCCTAACAGACCTTCAGCACTCAAACTTCCTAAAATGCCCATGATGTTATCAACTACTGATACTTCTGGCCAGAATGGGATGTTTGCACCTTTGAATAATACTTCAAGTACAACTCCTAAGGCTACGATACTAATACCGATTTTTGTTAGTTCATCGGCCCAAGAGCCAATTTTCTTTAAAAAATCCATATAGTTCTCCTTTGTTTTAAATGAAATAAAATAACTTTTTCATATTCCAAAACAACGGACTTGTCCACAAATAACTATGGTATATATTGTAAAAAAAATGTGAATATATATCGAACACCCAATAGACAACGGCATTTCGAGGTTAATTTTTAAACTTGTTCCAAATATCTATTGCCTTTGAGGTTATTGATTCTACTCCTTTACCTACTTTTTTTGATATTTGTTTTGCAATTGGTTTAGGTAAAAACTTTTCTAACTGTTTTTTTGTTTGTGATTTAGCAACAATCTTACTACCTTTTTCTATTATTTTTTCTTTAAGTTTTCCCATACTCCTCTTTTCACTAGCTCTTTTCTTATTAGTTCTTTTTTTCTTTTATACGAAGGTGAATCATAAAACTTTACTAAATCTTCTGTTTTAGTATTAGAAGGTGTGTAATGAATTATCTTGAATTTATTAGTCATCTTTCCATTGACTTTAATATATTCTTTACTACTTGGTTTAATCTTTGGTGGCATTTTATTTTATAACCTCAAAATTTTTAATTTCGTAAGTATATTCATCATCAGCAATTTCATGGTTAGGGTCTACTCCAAGATACTGTACATATCCATACTCACTATTATACAAAACATCTAACTGATATGGAATATTTTTTAATTCGTGTTCAACCAAATCAAATAAAGATATTACTGTTTGAATCCAAGGTTGTTCTTTTTTTAAATCATCTCTATCAACAATTATATCATTAACTTTAAAAACTTTGTTTTCTAAATCAACCTCGAGAATATTCCAAGTGGTTACTTTATCTTCACAATAACATTGCTTTCTTTGTTCAAGTTTATAATGCCTTACATCAGAAAATCTCCACTTAGATTTTGCTTTATTTAAATCCATCATTGCAACTCTGTATGGTGATGGTTCATATGGTTCAACTTCACAACTTGACAATCCTAAAAATAGAATTGCAATCATAAGTAAGATTGACCACTTTATAATTTTGTTATATTCTTTATTCATTATTTATCTAACCACTTAAACCACCTATTCATTATGAACCAGAATATAACTAGCATTCCAACCACTTTGAATAAAGTGAAAATAGTTTCCATAACAATAAATATAAAGAAATATATGGGGAATAAAAAACCCCTCTTAGTGAGGGGCTAAAACTTTTCTAATCACTTTGAATTACGATTAGGGCCTAATTGCCAGTTTACTTTAGTATAAATATACCTATATTATGGGAAGGTTAAAGGATTTTCTTTTTTACTATATAGTTGTTTATAACTAAAGTATCCATTTCACAATTCAAGAATGTTTTGATTGCTTCTTCTGGTGTGTTGACCATAGTTTGGTCTTTTAAATTAAATGAGGTATTGATTACAATTGGATAACCATTTAACTCGTGGAGTTTAGTTAACATATCATAAACTCTTCTTTGTTGATTTCTATTAAGTGTTTGGATTCTAGCAGAACCATCAACATGAGTTATAGCTGGTAATTGGTCTTGATGTTCTCTTTTTACTTTAACAACTTGATTCATATAAGGAACCTTTTTATCATATTGGAAATATGCTCTTGAATATTGTTCTTGTACTATTGGAGCAAATGGTCTAAAACCTTCTCTCTTTTTAATAACTCTATTTAATCTTCTTTTCATTTGAGGGTCTCTTGGATTAGCAAGAATTGAACGATTACCTAATGCTCTAGCTCCAAACTCTAATCTACCTTCAAACCAACCAACAATATTACCATCTGTAATTTCTTGTGCGATAATATCTCTAATTTGTTCATGTAATCTATGTTCAACATAAATATGTTTATCAAATTTAGAAAAGGTACTTAGTATTTCATCTTTAGAGTATGCAGGGCCAAGGAATGGGTTTGTATTATCTTCCCTTCTTTTGTCATGGTTTCTATGATAATACTCTAAAGCACAACCAATAGCAGAACCTGCATCTGATGGAGCAGGTGGTATCCATAAATTTTCATATTTTGTTTTTGTCAAAATTTTACCATTAGCTGTTCCATTGTATGCACATCCTCCACTTAAACAAAGATTTTTACTTGGATTAATTTTATATAAATTATTTAAAAGTTTAAAAAATAAAAATTCATAAGTTTGTTGTAATCCTGCAGCAATATCTTTATGATGTTGTTCTAATTTTTCTTCAGGTAATCTATTAGGTACACCAAATAATTCTCCTAATTTGTAATTAAACATATGAGTATCAGAATAATCATATGTAAAATACTTCATGTTTATTTCAAATGAACCATCTTTGTTAAGTGTATATAACTTTTTAAATTCATCCTTGTAGATTGTCCAATCTCCATAGGGAGCTAATCCCATAACTTTATATTCACCTTCATTAGGTTTAAATCCTAAGTATGCTGTAAATGAGGAATACAACATACCTAATGATGCTGGAAAGTTTATACTTTGTAATTTTGTAATAAAATTTTTATTTCCTTTAGCTAAAACAGTAGTTTCCCATTCACCCACACCATCAACTGATAAAATATTTGCTTCTTGAAAAGGTGATGTAAGATAAGAATAGTTTATATGTGAAAGATGATGGTCACTATAAATTATTTTTGTTTGATGACCTGTAATACTATTAAGTGTGGTTTCAAGTTTATGATATGCTTTTTTGTTTCTTTTTAAGATTCTTCTTCTTGTGAAGTAATTCCACAACCAATGACCTCTTTTAGTAGAATTTTCAATCCTATCTAATTTTAAATCAGGATTTTCATAAAAACAAATAGCATCAACATCGTTTTTTTGAACTTTATTTTTTGCATATAAATGTGCTATTGATTTAATAGGAAAGGAATTGTCATGTTTTACACCAGTAAATCTTTCTTCTTCTACTGCACCTAAAACTTTACCATCCTTAATTAAAGCGGCTGCTGAATCGTGATATCCACAACTTATTCCTAAAATATAACCTTTACTCATTTATAAATAATCGTTATCTAAATATGGATTTTCTTCATCTTCTTTTTTTGGTTCCCAAAAAGTTGATTTTTTATTTAAAAGTAATTCACCATGTTCTAAGTAATCATTAAGTAATTTTTTCTGGTGTTTTTTCATAACATTTACAACCTTGGTAATATAGTGTGTTTTGTAATCAGTCATTTCTCTGATTAAAAGGTATAAATGTTTTTTGTTAAAATTTTCTATATGTTCACTTCTTCTAAATAGTTCAAGTATAGCATCTGCAATCTGTAAATCTCTTTTTTTGTTAAAAATAAAGTTCAAGTTTTCATCCCAATATTTTAACATTATATTTTTAAATTCTTTGAATTCATTATTTTCTTGTTCTACATGAAAATCATTTTCAGGATTCCATGTTTCTGGCATAGCTGATAATAATGAATTTTGTTTCCATCTTTTGTAGTTACCATTATTTTTTAGAATCAAATGATTTTTTGCAATGATAGTAAAGTAAGAAAATGCTCTACCTTTACCTTCTTGAAACATATGCATTTTTTCTACCATTGTAGAAACTACTTCTGTTTGAATATCTTTTTTTGGTACATCAAAGTATGTAAATTTAAAAGTGTTAATTACATTCTCTGCTAATTTCTCAAATGGATATTTGATTCTATCTTCGTAGATTTTAGACCTTTCAGCTGGGTCTTTTGATTTGTTGTATTCGATAATTGCTTCTTGAGCAGGTGTACCGAAATACATTTTGGATTTTTTTCTTCTTTTTCTTGGCATTTTATAATTCGTTATCGAGTTCTTCAACTATTTTTTTCATTTCATCAAAAGTAACTCCAACTTCATCATCTTTTTCAAAAACTTCTCTGTTATCTAATCTTCTCATATTTTCGAGAGCATCTGATATTCTGTTTCTAACAGAATCTACGGTACCAACTAATCTATCTTCAAGTTGTTCGTTCTGTCTTAAAAGGTTTCTAACACCAACCAATAAGACAATGTTCAGTATTACTGAAACTCCTATAATGATATTATAGGTTGTAAAATATTCTAACATATTATTCTAAGTTTAATTCGTATCCACTAAAGTGTGTTAGATACGAGGTAAGTTTTGTTCCATTACCATCTCTAAATTCTTTTCCTTTTTTAAGGAATCTTTTAACATTACCAGGCCCTGCAAGGTGTGCAGCTGCAAGGATTCCACTTTCAGTAATCTCTGTACCATGTATAGTTTTACCTTCCCAATTATCAATATACTTTTGAAGTATTTTTTTATTATGTAAAAGTAAATCTAACATTGCCTGTTCTTGTAAGTAGGGTGAATTAAGAAACTCTTGTCTTGATACATCGTATCCTAATGATTTAAGAGTTTTTTTACCAAATTGGTATTTACCCATATAACCCCAACCATTTACAACATCGTATCTGTTTGAGGATTCTCTCATCCCTATTGCATCCAAAAACATATCGTGTTCGCTTGGTAATGGTATGTCAACAGGTTCTATTTTTATTTCAATTAGTTCAACTGGTTTAGTTTCTAAAACATCCACCGGCTGGAAATTCGGTTTTAAGAAATTAGTTGTAAATCCAACTAACCCTAAAGTAGTAAACATCGAAATGATTACTAATAATATTTGTTTTCTCATACGGATTGCTCCTTTGATTTACTATGTAAATATACGAAAAATTTTCGATATATCCAAATTTTTTAGGAGTTTTTTTAACACTCTCCTAAAGGCCCATAGTAAAGGCTACTAAAAACTTCCTCTTCTTTTTTCTCCTCTTCAGGTAATCTATCCAATATATCGTTTGTAAGTTTTAGAAGTTTTTTATTTTCTTTTACTAAATCTTCCCATAACTCCATGTTAAAATCTATCTTCTGTAAAATTTCTTCCTTAGTAAAAACATTCTTTTCAATAAGTAAATCCATTATACTCTGAGTTACTAAACTTTGAGTAAGTAATTTACTTTGTAGGTGCTTTATCATTGTTTTTGATATTAAGTTCATCTAATAGTTCTTTTAAATCATTTTTATCTTCGTTTCCAAAAACTAAATCTCCAAATGATTTTTTAATTGATTTACTACTATAACCTAATGTGGATGCTAATCTAACACAAACTACTTTAAATTCATTGATATCCATATCATCTGGCACATCAAGTTCTATTTTACTTGCTTCTCTATTAAGTGTTAGAAAGTCTTTGTCTGTATATGTAAATATAAGTTTACCC
>TARA_B100000674_G_scaffold296460_3_pt1 | contig 32447 bp, 26 predicted proteins | sample TARA_B100000674 | Tara Oceans TARA_B100000674 (sample SAMEA2622759) | marine metagenome | biome: marine biome (ENVO:00000447); feature: surface water layer (ENVO:00002042); material: "saline water (ENVO:00002010), including plankton (ENVO:xxxxxxxx)" | depth 5 m | reverse complement strand
AAAGAATACGGCACCGGTTCGTCGCGCGACTGGGCGGCCAAAGGCACCACGCTGCTAGGCGCCAAGGCGGTGATCGTCGAAAGCTTCGAACGTATTCACCGGTCGAACCTAATCGGCATGGGCGTGCTGCCGCTGCAGTTCACCGGCGACGATACCCGCGAAACGCTGGGTCTCGACGGTACCGAGAAGTTCGATATCAAGGGCGTGGCTGAGGGCCTCAGCCCAAGGTCTGAACTCGGCTGCACGATCCACCGCGCCGACGGTTCCAGTGTCGACGTAAAGCTGCTGTGCCGCATCGATACGCTGGACGAGCTTGACTACTACAAGAACGGCGGCATTCTGCAATATGTGATCCGCAACATGCTTGACGCAGCGTAATAACCCGAATGTTCCGGCCCGTTCCCCGCATGGGGCGGGCCGATGCGAATTTCCCACCGATTAATGCCGTCTGGTTAATTGGCCGTGTGAGTCCTTCGGGGCAGGCATCAGAGGCAAAGAGTAATCATGTCGTGGTCCAAAATTAACCGGTAACATATCCCGACCGCATCCAGAGCGGTCGCTTAGAAGCCGTATTGGGTGTACAGCCTGTCTGCCGGCACATGGGCGGACAGGCAAACGAATGCCCCTCTGCAAGTTGCGATATGGAATAAGACTTCAACGCGTCCATGACAATTTTCGCCAGTCCCCTGCATTGACGCATCGGGTCAGGCGCTGGGCGACGCCGCACAGAACGTCCCAGCCCATCGCATTACCGCCGTATCGTTCCGGCTGGGTCATACGGACTAGCCCGGCATCCCGAAAAGCCTGTATCGAGTCCGCCGGAACGCTTCGGGCATGTTCGGCGTCGGCCGCCCGCTCGCGCAGGATGGGCTGCAGCGCTTCGGCGCGGGCATAGAATTCGCCGGCGCTGGGCTGCGTTTCGGCAGCAGACGGGGCGGAATGGGGCATGGCGCGAACTTTCACGGTTATGGGTGTGGATTTTCCAAGAATTCCGCTTTCAAGACAATGCGTTTGCTGGAAACGGACCAAATGCTAGGTTGCGGGAGAGATTAGCAACCGAACGACCTACCTGCCTGTGACAGACCGAGCCGAAGCATCGCCCGTCGCCAAAGGCCGTGAAGGCATCGCCCATGTGATGATGCTGATCGCGGTGCTGATCTTTGGGCTGAACTATGTGGTCGGCCGCTGGGTCGCGGGCGATGTGCAGCCCTACGTGCTTGGTTTCGTCCGGTGGACAGCCGGTACGCTGATCCTTCTGCCCTTCGCTCTGGCCCATCTGAAATTCGACGCGGAGCGTATCCGCGTAAACTGGAAACTGCTGTGCCTTGCCGGCTTCCTGATGCCGTTTATGGGGGCCGGGGTCACCTATGTGGCGCTGACCTATACCGGGGCGATAAACGCCGGCGTGATCCAGACGTCGATGCCGGTGATGATCGTGCTTCTGTCCTGGATGTTTCTCGGCGAGAAGACGCGCGGTATCCAGTGGCTGGGCATCGTGGTCGCCATTGCGGGCGTGCTGTATATCGTCGCGCGCGGTAACCCGGCAACGCTGGTCGATCTTACCTTCAATATCGGCGATGCCATCCTCATCGTCTGTAATCTCGGGCTCGCCGGATACGGTGTCGCGGTCAAAAGGCTGCCGCGCGGCTTTCACCCGCTTTCGCTTATCACAATCGTCTGCGCCGTCGGCGCGGTCTGTCACATTCCGTTTTTCATCTATGAGCTGACGTCCGGCATCGCGGTAAGCTGGACGGTAAAGGCGTGGGTATCGCTGGCCTTCGTCGCGATTTTCCCGTCGGTCTGCGCCATTCTGCTGTGGAATAGCGCCATTGCCCGGATCGGGCCCAGCCGAGCCGGATTTTATATGTACCTGACGCCGGTCTATGCCGCGATTTTCGCGATCCCGCTGCTCGGCGAGACCATCGGAATTTTTCACATCGTCGGCGCAATTCTCATTATCATTGGCGTCACGATGTCCAGCCGAAAGGCATGACACTACGGCGGCAAGAAGACCTGAATTGAAAGCGATACAGTTCAGTGAGGCCGGCGGTCCGGAGGTTCTGGAAGTTGTCGACCTGCCCGACCCAACACCGGGACCGGGAGAAGTGCTGGTCCGGGCTGCGGCTCTAGGTGTTGGGAAACCGGACGTGTTGCTGCGTACGGGCGTCTATAAGTGGATGCCGGATCTGCCGGCCGTCATCGGCAATGAGATGGCCGGGCATGTAGCAGCGGTCGGACCCGGCGTCAGCGATTTCGCCATCGGTCAGTCGGTGCTGGTCTTCGGCACCGGCGGCGGCCGCCACGCCGAGCTGACCTCCGCGCCCACGGATATCGTCACGGCGCTGCCGGGGGAGATCGATCAGGACGAAGCCGTCTGCATACCCAACTACGCGATCGCCTGGTGCCTGTTGTGTGAAGTTGCACCCGGACGGGACGACCGCATCATCTACGTGAACGGTGCATCCGGCGGCGTCGGCAGCGCGGTGGTGGACCTCGCGCGGGATATCGGGATGACCGTTATTGCCGGTGCCGGGTCGGCAGATAAATGTGCCTTCGCTGCGGGCTTGGGTGCCGATCACACGATCGATTATTCATCCGAAAAGGTTCCGGAACGGGTTCTGGAAATAACGGAGGGTCGCGGCGCAGACCTAGTTCTCGATCAGCTTATCGGCCCCGATTTCACAGATAGTATCCCGATGCTGGCGCCGCTGGGCACCATCGTGTCGTTCAACGCGCTGGCGGGTCTGCCGGAAAAGGAAACCTTCGCCGCGATGCGTGCCAATCTGGGTAAAAGCCCGGGTGTCCGGTGTTTCTCGTGGCACTCCTTCGACAGCGCACCGGCGGAACGGGCGCGGATACTTGACCGGGTAGTCGAACGGTTCGCGTCCGGTTCGCTCAACCCCGCAATTCACGCGCGTCTTCCGCTCGCGGAGGCGCGGCAGGCGCATGAGCACCTCGACGGACGTAACCTGCGGGGCAAAATCGTGCTCAGACCCTGATGTTTGTCCGCTCCCGAATGTCGGGGGCTTCCGCACGAGATCATGATCGGCGCGATCCTGCGGCGTAAATTCCGCCCCGGGGATTCTCGACTCTCGCCGCCCGATTCTGCATGCTGTCCCCGGGGAGCGAGTCAATGGGAACACTGCAACATGGCCAATAACCAGGCAGGTAAAAACGAGCCTGATCACGTCTATCTGGTAGACGGATCGGCCTATATTTTCCGAGCATTCCACGCCCTGCCGCCGATGACACGGCCGGACGGGACACCGGTCAATGCAGTGTACGGTTTCACTAATATGCTCACCAAACTGGTTGAGGATTCCGACGCAGACTTTTTAGCTGTAATTTTCGACACCGCGCGTAAGACCTTCCGCAGCAACATCTATCCGGATTACAAAGCCAACCGGCCGCCGCCGCCGGAAGAACTGATTCCCCAGTTCGATCTGATCCGCGAAGCAACTCGCGCCTATTCGCTGCCCTGTCTGGAGATGGAAGGCTTCGAAGCCGACGACCTGATCGCCACCTACGCAAGGCTGGCCGTTGAACAAGGATATGACGTGACGATCGTGTCGTCCGACAAGGATCTGATGCAGCTGGTCGGCCCCGGCGTGCGCATGATGGACCCCATGAAAAACCGGTTCATCGGTCCGGACGAGGTGGTGGAAAAGTTTGGTGTCGGGCCGGAGAACGTCGTGGATGTGCAGTCGCTTCTGGGAGACTCCACGGATAACGTCCCCGGCATCAAGGGCATCGGCGAGGCGCCGGCCGCCGCGCTGGTGCGTGAATTTGGTGATCTGGAAGATATCCTGAAAGCGGTGGAAGACCCGGATGCGGTCAAGGCAGGAGCTGTCAAAAAGGCGCAGGCTTGCCAAGCCCGCATATACGAACTGGCGGGACGTGACTTCGGCATCGGTTCGCCGAAGCAGCTCAAAGAAGTGCTGATCGACGAGCTGAAACTGCCCGTTCCCAAAGATAAGAAAACCGGCAAGCCGACGACCAACGCCGCGGCGCTCAATGAATTGGCGGCCAATGGGCATGAAATTGCGCAGCAGATCATCGACTACCGGTTCTATTCTAAGGTCAACACCAGCTATGCTGACCTGCTGAGCCAGGAACAGGAAATCGCCCGAATATCGCGTGAACTGGTGACGCTGCGAGCCGATGCACCAGTCGACCAAGATATCGCGGCGTTCCAGAAAAAACGCCCCGATCCAGATGTCTTGATCCCGTGGCTTGAAGAACAGGGATTTAAATCGGCACTGTCGCGGGCCCGGTCCGAATTTGGGATCGAGGAAGAACTATCTACCCCTGATACCGAGACCGCGCCCGGCGATGGCGCCTATGAACTGGTGCAGGACGAAGCCGCGCTGCAGGCCTGGATCGATGAAATCGTGAACGCAGGCGTGGTTGCGTTCGACACAGAAACGAACTCTCTTGATTCCATGCAGGCCGACCTGGTGGGGTTATCGCTATCGGTCCAGGGTGGCTCCGCGTGTTACGTGCCGGTGGCCCATGTTGCCCCGAGCGGCGACGGAGACGGCGAGCTAGATCTTGGTGGCGACGGTGATAATGGGGGCTCGGAAGTGCCGAAACAGATCGCCCGCGACCGCGTTATCGAGATGCTGAAACCCGTGCTGGAGGACCCGGGCGTTCTGAAAGTTGGGCATAACATCAAATACGACATGCAGGTGATGGCGCGCTACGGGGTTGAGGTTGCGCCGATCGACGACACCATGCTGCTGTCCTATGTGCTCGAGGGCGGATCGCATGGGCACGGGCTGGACGAGCTGGCGACGCTTCATCTTGGCCATACGAATATCAAATTTGCCGAGGTTGCTGGCAGCGGCAAGAAGCAGGTCAGCTTCGACAAGGTGCCACTCGACAAGGCGCTCGACTATGCGGCGGAAGATGCGGAGGTCACCGGAAGGCTGTACCGTCAGTTCAAGCCGCGCATCGCCCAAGAGCATATGTCGTCGGTTTACGAGACGTTAGAACGCGGGCTGGTGCCGGTCCTGTCCGACATGGAGCGCACCGGGATCATCGTTGATGCGACGTTTCTGAAAGAGCTCTCCACCGACTTCGAAAAGCGTACCGCGGATATCGCCGGGGACATCTACAAACTGGCCGGGCACGAATTCAATATCGGGTCCCCCAAACAGTTGGGGGAGGTTCTGTTCGATGAAATGGGAATCCAGGGCGGCAAGAAAACCAAGACTGGCGCGTACGGAACCGGCGCGGACGTGCTCGAAGGGCTGGCGGCGCAGGGCCACGACCTGCCGCGCCGAGTGCTCGACTGGCGGCAGTTGTCCAAGCTGCGCAGCACCTATACCGATGCACTGGTGAAGCAGATCAACCCGGAAACCAAACGCATTCACACGTCCTATGCACAGGCAATCGCTTCTACTGGCCGTTTGTCCTCGACCGACCCCAACCTGCAGAACATTCCGATCCGGACGGAGGAAGGCCGCAAGATCCGCCAGGCCTTCGTCCCGGAAAAAGGGCATGTCTTGCTGTCCGCCGATTATTCGCAGATAGAACTTCGACTGCTGGCCCATGTCGCCGGGATCGAAACCCTTCGGCAGGCGTTCCGCGATGGCCAGGACATTCATGCCATGACGGCGAGCGAGGTATTCGGTATTCCCGTAGACGGAATGGAGCCGTCGGTCCGCAGCCGCGCCAAGGCGATCAACTTCGGCATCATCTACGGTATCAGCCCGTTCGGACTGGCCCGACAGCTTGCCATCCCGCAGGGCGAGGCGAAGAAATATATCGAGAGCTATTTCGAGAAATTCCCCGGCATCAGGGACTATATGGAAACCACCAAGACCTTTGCCCGGGAAAACGGCTACGTGCAGACAATCTTCGGGCGCAAATGCCATACGCCGGGTATTCAGGATAAGAACCCCGCCCGGCGCAATTTCTCCGAACGCGCGGCAATAAACGCGCCGTTGCAAGGCGCCGCGGCGGATATCATCAAACGCGCGATGATCCGCATCCCCGGCGCGCTCGAAGGCTCTGGTCTCAATGCGCGTATGCTACTGCAGGTTCACGATGAGTTGATCTTCGAAGTACCGGAAGCGGAAGTCGATGAGACTGTTGAGGTTGTATCGAAAACCATGGAAGGCGCAGCGCAACTGGACGTGCCGCTGGTCGTGGATACCGGCACCGGTCCGAACTGGGACGAGGCGCACTGAAACCTGCGATGCCCCCCTCCGTCGACGCGCAAAGAGCCGCCTGAGGCGGCGCATCAGGCGGTGTTCGGATTTCCGGTTCGCTGTTTCTGGGACGCGTTCATCAGAATGACCGGGCCAAGACCGACGGCAACGATTGCGAGCGCGGCGAGAGCCGCTTCTTCAAGCAATTCGTCTTTCGCGAACTGATAAACGTAGGTCGAAAGCGTATCGAAGTTGAACGGACGCAGTAACAGCGTCATTGGCAGTTCTTTCATGACATCCACGAATACCAGCAATCCGGCCGCCATCATCGAGCTGTGCAGTAGTCGGGGTGCGAGCGTTAGCATGGTGCTCGAAAACCCGCGTCCCAGAACAAAACTTGCGTTCATAATATTGGGGGACAGCCGGTCCACACCCGATGTCAGAGCGCCATATCCAATCGCCTGAAAGCGGGTCACGTAGGCGAGGATGAGTAGCGCCACGCCGCCGATCAGAAGTCCATCGAATGAAAGGCCAAAGACGTCTTGGGCGGCGGCCATAAACAACCCATCAAGTGCGCCGGAAAACGAGACAACGCCAATCGCGAGCACAGTACCCGGAAACGCGTATCCAGTCGCCGACACAGTCGTCAGGATCTTAAGAAACGGATGTTTCTTATAGGAGACCGTCAGAGCCGTCACCGTTGCCAATACCACTACACAGATCGCGGCAACCAGGGAAACGAGGACTGAGTTGATCGCGCTTCTCGACAGCGCGTCCAGATCCGATACGGCGAGGCCTTGAAAGATAAAGTTCAACAGCACGCCGACGGGGATGCCAAAGCCAAGAATAATCGGCGCCAGACACGCAACAGTGCAAAAAATGCCCCCGACGCGCGTTGTTTTGGCCGGTTCAAGGGCGCGGCTACGCTGGGTGGTGTCCGTGAAACGTTGGCGCGATCTCGCGGTTCTTTCGATATAAAGCAAGCCAATAATGAAGATGAAGGCTATACCGGCAATCTGCGCCGCCGCCGTAAGACTGTTCATTCCCAGCCATACGTTGAATATCCCAAGCGTCAGTGTTTCGACTGCGAAGTAGTCGACGGTACCGAAATCGGAGATCACTTCCATCAGGACGAGGGCAAGTCCCGCCACGATTGCGGGCCGGGCAAGTGCAAGATCCGCCGTCAGAGTGAAGTTTCGGTTATGAAGCCGGGCGACCTCGAAGTAGGACGCAGGCGTCAGGCGAAAAGCGGTTCGGGCCAGCAAATATATATAAGGGTAAAGAACCGACGCCATGACAAGCATCGCGCCGCCGATCGACCTGATTTCGGGGAACCAGTAATCCTGCGCCGATCTCCACCCGAAAGCATCTCTGAGGATGCCCTGAACCGGTCCGGCGTATTCAAGGAGATCAGTATACGTGTAAGCGATAATGTAGGCTGGAACCGTTGCCGGCAGCAGGAGCATCCATTCCAGCAACCTGTCGCCGGGAAACTGGAACCGCGCGACGATCCACGCTGATGTGACGCCGAACCCGAGGCTGATAATCGCGACACCCGCCATAAGGGCGAGCGTATTCCCGACGTAGCGCGGAAACACCGTTTGCATCAGGTGCGACCAGAGACCGCCACTGTTGCCGGTCGCCGTTACAAACAGCGCAATGAACGGACCAATTAGTAGCAGGCCCGCAAGCAGGGTCACTACCGACCAGATACTAACCCGGTCACTAGGCCTGATTTTTCCGACAAAAGAAGACGCGCTTACCATCCAACGCGATCAATAACCCTCTGGGCGATGGGAATCAAGGTTGCGATGCGGCCGATGGAGACCCTGTCCTCTTTAAATGCTCCCCAAGATTTGACTTCGTTGCTTGCTTTCGCCGAGGGATTGACCGGGAACTCGTAATTGATTTCGCCGTAGAGTTTCTGGGCGGTCGCTTCGGTCAGAAATTCCAGCAGCCTCACGGCTTCCGCCTTGTTTTTGGAATGCACAGCGACGCCGCCACCCGATATATTGACGTGATTGCCTCGGTCCTGCTGATTAGTGAAGAGGATCCGGATGGCATCGGCCCATTTGCGCTGAGCCGGCACTTTCGAGGTCTTCAGCTTGCCGTAGTAATAGCTGTTGATAATGGCCACATCGCAAACGCCCTCGAAAATCGCTTTGACCTGCGCGCGGTCATTGCCTTGGGGGCGTCGCGCAAGGTTGGCCACCAGGCTACGTGCCCATTTTTCTGCCTTCTCTTCACCATGCGCTGCAATCATGGAGGCGAGCAGGGCGCGATTGTATACATGACTTCCCGGCCGGCTGCATATACGGCCTTTCCACTTGGGCGCGGCAAGATCCTCAATTCGCTGGATCTCGGCCGGTTTGACCCGCTCGCGTGAAATCGCGACAACCCGCGCGCGTTTCGACAGGCCGAACCACCTGTTGTCGGCGTCGCGGAGATGGGCCGGGATATTTTTCAGCAGTTTGGGCGACGAAACCCGGGCGAAAAGATTCTTGTCAGCATAGGCGTAAAGTCTTCCGATATCGACCGTCAGGACAACATCCGCCGGGCTTCTGCGGCCCTCCGCGAGCAGGCGCTGCACCAATCCCTTGGAGGCGAAGACAACATTGACCTGAGTCCCCGTCTCTTTTTCAAACGCCTTGAGAAAGGGATTAATGAGGAAGGGTTGCCTATGCGAATAAACATTCAGCTCGGCGGCCTGCGCGGTTGCCATAAGCGGCGCGCTAACGGGTAATAGGAGCGCGCCCGCAAGCGCCGTTAGCAATGTTTTAAATCGCATTTTTCTTCCAGTCCCTTAGGTTGAGATTCACTGGGTTGATGCCAATTTTTCCGCTCGAAAGCAATTCCCCGAAGGGAGAGAAATACAGGTATCGCAGCCGGTGCGTCTGCGTGGCCTGATTTCGGCCCAAACCGAACTTCAGTTCCATGTTCTTGTCCGCTACGCAAAGGCTGCCGGCCATCCAGTCCCAGATCGCCAGTGCAGCGCCAAAATTTCTGTCGCGATGCCGCGGATCGATAGAGTGGTGAATCTGATGCTGCGCCGGCGAAATCAGGAATTTCTCGACCCGTGCGCCATAGCGGATCTGCACGTGTGAATGCCGCAGGTTCGATCCGGTGGCGTTGAAAAGGAACAGGATCACGTTCACCCCATACACCGACACCAGATCCACGGATGATCCAAAGAGGAAAACAAACAGGGAAATCGAGACGGATTGTACGGCGATCGCCCGAAACGAAAATACAATCGCTTCGACGGGGTGGGTTCGATAGACCGTCAGCGGATTTAGGGTTTCGGCGCTGTGATGCACTTTGTGGAACGCCCACAGGACGGGAATCCGGTGCAGGGCGAAATGCGTTGCGAAACGGGAAAAATCATCGAGTAAGAACAGAAAAGCCGTATAGGCAATCGCGATAGCCAATGGTGACGCGGACGCCAGTATTGCGGTCCCGGCGGGCAAGTACTCGGTGAGAAAGAAAAAAAGAGCGGTCGCTACGGCCATCCTGGAAACAAAGAAGGGGGCAATCAGTAAAAGAACGGCATGATTTGCGAGCAGCAGTTTGTAGTCGCCGTGTGCGGAACGCGACATCCAGACATGCTTTCCGAAAAGACCGTGACGCGCGTGGTCGATCGCCTTGCGCGCAACGCCACCCGACATGAAGAGGCTCCAGCCGATGGTGATCGCCGCCGCAATGGCGAGATAAATAAGAGAAACCCTCTTCTGCGGATTGAGAAAGCCGTCCAGCAGCTGGGGTATGTATTCCTGACCTACCCAGTCTAGAACCGTCACCGGCTGGTCTCCCCAAATAAAACGGCGGCCGCCAGTCAAAACCGGGCGGCCGCCAACACTTTGTTATCCTAGTCGTTCTCGGCTGCCGAACCGCTGCCGAGCTTTTTAAGCATTTCAGACATGCCCGAAAGTTGGTCATTTTTGCGCGCCTTGATGCCGTATTTATCGACAAGAAGTTTTTGCACTTTGAGCATATGACCCATGTACTCGTTAATGCCCGACGACTGGTCTTTCACATAATTACCTGCAGAATCAATATCTGTTACCTGGCTGGAGTTAGGCATTACCGGTCCAAAACCAATAAGTCGATTTAACCGCGTTGCGGTATCTCCTAGGTTTTTCCGGCCAGTTTGCATTGCGAGCGCAAAGCCCTTCAGTTCACCCCAATGCTTGATATATTTTCCGAGAAGCTTTGAGTCGGAGGGGTTTGCCTTGATCGCCTTAAGATCTTTGAAGCAAGAGCCGGCATACTTGAAGGTTGATTCCGCCAAGGTTTTTTCCCAGTTATCCTCGATCACCCTTGCGTATTTGTTGAGCTGCGCGAGTTGAGCACCTGTTAAAGCTTTACCACCTGCAGATGCGATTAGTTTTCTGCCATCCAGGAATGCTTTACCAATTGTCTGTGCGTAGGAAGTCTTCTTTGATTTGTCTGCCCCGGCGGCATAGTAAGCTGGCCCAAAAACCATTTCGTCGTAAAGGTCGATCTTGCCGTCGCCGTCCGCGTCAGCAAATCCGACCGCTTCTGGCTTACGCTTCGCAATAGCGTATAGCTGTGAGGGCGATAGTTTCAAACCGTGGGCGGGGAAACCAAAATACCCAAAAGCTTCATCCCAGCTATGCTCTTTGCCAGTGTAATGCTTACCCTTTTTGTACGGCTTGTTATTTGGTTTGTTGCCGGCTGTCATTTTTTCGTCGAGATAATTGTCGACAGCCTGATGGTAAAACACTGCGCCTAATATAAATTTCGATATGAGCTGCGGATAATTGTAGCCGTTAGCCATATCCACGCCTTTATTGGCGCTCGCTGCCTTCCCGATCCAAAACTTAATTAATTCCGGCCCAGTCATATTATTAGGCATACCGGATACGGTGCCTTTGTATGTTTTGCCCGCTAGGTTGGGGTTGCTAATTTCTCCAACGGTTTTTTGTTTTACAATAAATGGACCTTTGGAGGATGGGGCCAGGACCTTTCTATTTTTTCCTTTGCCCTCATAGTAGAGCATCATCTCAGCTTTCAGGGCGGCATTAGGCTTTCCGTTACCTTTGCCCGCAAGTTTTTTGAGTGAGTCGTGTAAAACTTGTCTGGCTATTTGCCCGGTGTATGCAACGCTGTTTGTTTGAGGGCCCATCCAGCCCTGCAGTGTGACCGGGAACGTTCCATAGACCGCCGCATCGTCAGCGAACGCTGGTGCGGCTATTGCTGGCGCGATGGTCATTGCGACGCCTGCGAGTATACCTTTCTTCATGGGGGGTTCTTCCTTCCCTGATAAGCCATTAAAAATCAAAGACACGCTTTTCCGCGGAAGCCGGAGAGGCGTTAACTCTACTTTTCGAAATTGCGAGTGAGTTGCAAATTCAGCACTAAAAATAATGCGAGAGATTTGCAATGTCAAACTATACACTGAGTGTGCTAGTTATTTCACCGAACATGCACATATCACGCTTATTGTCGGTGTCGCAGGCACCTCTTTTGCATTTGAGAGAGGATCGAAGATCTGCCTTGCGTAGGCTTTGGACACGGGTTAAATGTGAATAAGATTTATTTGGAGGAACCTGTATCGATGGCGGGTAGATCGAAGCCCTTCAAGGCGTATGCGTGTAAAGCGTTATGCTGAAATTAAAAGACGTATCCCTTCGTTACGGCAAAAATACCGTCGTACGCGACGTCTCGTTTGACGTTCGGGACGGGGAGATGCTCTGTCTGCTGGGCCCGTCCGGGTGTGGTAAGACCTCGTTACTGAGGCTGATCGCCGGGCTGGAGCGGCCCCTCGCCGGGACAATAAGTATCAACCGGCGGACGGTTGCATCGACTGAAGAGATCGTTCCGCCGCACAAGCGCGATGTCGGACTGCTTTTCCAGGATTTTGCTCTCTTTCCCCACCTTACGGTTGCCGAAAACATCCGCTATGGACTTGCGAAGATAGATCGGCGTGAAGCCGGGAGCCGCGTCGCCGAATTGCTGCGTCAGATACAGCTGGAGCAGCATACGGATAAGTATCCCCACATGCTTTCTGGGGGCGAGCAACAGCGGGTCGCGCTGGCTCGGGCACTGGCACCGCGCCCAAATGTGCTGCTGCTTGACGAGCCTTTCTCCGGCCTGGACACAATGTTGCGCGAGCAGATGGGTGAGGAAATGGCGCTAACCCTGAAGGAACTGGGTGTCACCTCCATAATGGTGACACACGATCCGGAGGAAGCGCTCACGCTGGCCGATCGCATCGTTCTGATGAATGACGGCGAGGTCATTCAGACCGGAACGCCCGATGAACTGTTTCAGTCGCCATCGAATGTATTCTCGGCCCGGTTTTTCGGCCGGATCAACGAGATTGATGGAGTTGTCGACGGCAGTACCGTCAAAACCGATCTCGGTCGATTCCGGAATCCTGCGCTGACCGACGGATCCGAGGTAAAGGTATTGCTGAGACCGGAGGCACTGAAGATCTCATCCGGTCCGGATGGCCGGCGGCCAGAAAGCGAGTTGTTAGTTTGCGGCGTCCAGTATGCCGGCAATTCTAGCTTGATCCGCCTCGGTCTTGGCGAGTGGCCGCAGCCGCACACCCATGTTGAGCTGCGGCATCCGGATACAGCGTCCTTCGGACTGGGAGAAAAAGTCTGGATCGAGTTTGATCCCGATGAGGCATTCGTCTTCAAAAAATAGAACGGACGCAGCTAGGGCATAGGCTTGCTCTGCTGATACAGATTTGGAACCGGATCCGGCGTACCTAGCAAAGACCATTCCTTCGATCTCCCGTGACCTGGCAATAGCACGCAGTCAGCTGCATTGGCTATTCGGCATCAGCACGCAATAAGTATTGCAAATAAGAATTAATCTCATTATGAATTTCGTGATTGTCTGAGCACACTAAGTTATCGAACCGATAGGAAATTCACCCATGCCGAACTCTTCACAATCCAATCAGCCACCTGATCTCGCCGTATTACCCAGGCGTGATTCGACGTCAGTCCGGCACCTTGACGCTGATGCTGCGCTGGAACTGGCGCTCTACGGCGCCACGGCGTGCCGCATGACGTCCCTGAACCGTCTCATCGATACTGTATGGTGCCTAACCGGCGGTGGCTGGCGTCCGCCCAAGGAAATCATCGCCCAAGGCCTGCGTGCCGCATCCGCCGAGGGAAAGATCCTCGCCACCGAAAGCTGGATCCGATCGATCCCGTTTTTCTACACGCTGACGCCGAAAGGCGCCAAAGAGTTTCGCCGTCTGATGGCGCAGCCTCTCCCAGACTGGGACGACCCAATTTCGCGTGCCGCCGCTACGATCAAATTCGGTTTGCTCGACATGACGGAACAGGAGGATCTGCCTGCCGTAATTGCAGATCTCAAACGATTTTATCTCGACGTTCGCCGGGGATTGCTGGAGCGGAGTGAAAATCTCGCCCATGATCGACCCTTCCTGCAGGCGGCAATGGCGGACCGGTTGGCTTGGGTGGACCAGCGGTTGCACGCACTCGCTGGGTGTACGGGATGCCAGAACCGCGTGAGGGTCCTTCACTGAAGCGAGGCAAGGAAGAACAATAAAGGCCGGAGTAAGACGCCAGCCTTTATTTGTGTTCGGTTCGAAACAGCCCTAGGCGGCGGCGTGGATGCCGGCAGCCTTGACGTCGTCCGTGACCGCGTCTTCGAACTGTTCGAAATTGTTTTCGAAGCGTTGCGCCAGTTCACGGGCGGTATCGTCGTAGCCACCCTTGTCGGCCCATGTCTCTTTCGGATTCAGCACTTCCTTGGGCACATCCGGCACGTTTTCCGGTATCAATAGCCCAAAATTAGGATCGGGGGCGACGGCCACACTCGACAACTTGCCCTCCACCGCTGCGCGGACCATCGTCCGCGTGTGCGCGATTTTCATGCGCTCGCCAGTGCCGTAGCCGCCGCCGCTCCAGCCGGTGTTAACCAGCCAGCATTTGGCACCGCTTTTCTGTATGCGCTCGCCAAGCAGTTTGGCATAGACCGTCGGGTGACGCGGCAGGAACGGCGCGCCGAAACAGGTCGAGAATGTCGCCTGCGGCGTGTCGACACCGCGCTCTGTGCCCGCCAGGCGGGCGGTGTAGCCAGACAGGAAGTGATACATAGCCTGGTCCGCGGTTAGCTGACTGATCGGCGGCAGCACACCGAACGCATCCGCGGTCAGCATGACGATGTTTTCGGGTTGTCCGCCAATGCCGGTTTCGCTGGTACCGGGGATGTAATCCAGCGGGTAGGACGACCGGGTGTTTTCAGTCAGCGAATCGTCGTCGAAATTCGGGAACTTCGTGTGCGGGTCCAGCGTGACGTTTTCTAGCACCGTGCCGAACCGCAACGATGCGGAGTAGATTTCTGGTTCCGCTTCCTGCGACAGGTTGATCGCCTTGGCGTAGCAGCCGCCCTCGAAGTTGAACACGCCGTTATCCGACCAGCCGTGTTCGTCGTCTCCAATTAGGGTTCGGGTAGGATCCGACGACAGGGTCGTCTTGCCTGTGCCCGACAGGCCGAAAAAGATTGCCGTGTCGCCCTTTTCGCCGATATTGGCGGAGCAGTGCATTGGCAGCACGTTCTGCGCAGGCAGCAGGTAGTTGAGGACGGAAAAAATCGTCTTCTTGATCTCACCGGTATAGTGCGAGCCGCCGACAAGGATCAGCTTCTCGGCGAAGTTCAGCATCACGAATACTTCTGAACCCGTACCGTCAATCGCGGGGATCGACTGCAGGTTCGGTGCGTGAAGCACGGTGAAATCGGGTTCGAAATCCGCGTGCTCTTGCTCGGTGGGGGTGATGAACATGTTTTGCGCGAAAAGGCTGTGCCAGGCCTGTTCCGTGACGACCCGCACTTTGATCCGGTAGTCCGGATCGGCACCAGCGTAGCAGTCTTGCACGAACACTTCCTTATGCTGCATGTAGGCCAGCATGCGGTTGCGCATCGTGTTGAAATTTTCGAGCGAGATCTTGTTGTTGACCGGGCCCCACCAGATGTTGCCCGTGTTTTCAGGCTCATCGACGATGTATTTGTCCTTGGGCGACCGACCCGTGTACTCGCCGGTTGTGACGACCAGCCCGCCACCGGCGGCCAGCTCGCTCTCGCCGCGGCGAAGCGAATGTTCGTACAACGCTGGAATCGACAGGTTCCAATGCGCGCCGACAAGATTTTCTAGGCCGTGATTTTCAAGCCCGAATGAGCTCGGCCGTCCGGTATGCTTCACGTTTACCTCCTGAGCGTAACAGACAATCTACGCGGCGAATTTTGCGACCCCGCATTCTCTGCAAATTGCCTTGTTATTCGTGAGTTTGAGTCTTTCGCAACATACCCTCGACGAAGCGGGAGTCAAACGCGAATGAGTCGGTTTTTCGCGATTTTTAACTCGTCGCTGTCGCGCGGGCCGCCTTAACCAATCGGACCAGTGCCGAGCGCGCCGATTCAGCGTTATCGGCGAGTTTTTCAAAGTCGACGCGCGCCACAGCTCCACCATTGCGAAGGTCGCATCCCTCGGGGTCGACGCCGGTCATTATCCAGTCGCCTTCGTCCAGCCCCAACAGCGATGTCGCATAGAGGCCTACCGCGTCGGCATGATCCTCGTTCATATGCGTGACGATGTCGTTTTCGGCCTCCGCCAGATCTTCGAAGCCGAACGTATCGAAAAGCAGGTCGGCGGGATCGACCCAGTGGATGACGCCGAAACCAGCGACGATATGGGCGCGTTCCACCGACATTTCGTATAGATTGAAATCGGCGAAGCCTGCGAACATCTTGCTTTCCGGGTGGCGCGCCGTGTAGCGCACGAATAACGCAGCGTCGTCCGTTTTGGTCAGAGTGCCGAGCACCGTCACCCGTGTGCCGGTCAGCGGGCTATCGAGGCCGGCGGTGCCGTCGAACAACAGCGAGGCCCGGTTGTCGTGACCAAGATTGGTGGTGTGTTCGGCGAGATCGGATATCAGCAGCAGGGGTCGAGCAGCCTGGTCGCAGGCAGCCATGACCAGCGACCCGTAGGGCCAGCCGCTATCGGGCATGGCGGTCGATAGCACGGCGCGGTCGCAACTGCGCATCAGGCGCCGAGAGAGGGTTTCAGGGGCAGTCTGGGCGTTTACGTCGGTCTCGTTCATGGTCTCGGGTCCGCTGTGCTGCGATTAACTTCACTTGAAGCTGCTGGAAACATGCCCCATTTCCGCCCCATTTCGTATGTAAATTTTAATTTCCAAAAATCGGGGCGAAAAAATGTCTGCCCGGCTGACCACATCAACTCTTTTCGTTTTCGCGTCGTCTCGGGCGATGGCCCGAACGATCGTCTCTGCATCGGGGGCGGCGAAAACCATGGCCGACGGAAAAACAACCATCTTCGACGTGCGCTCCTTCCGTGAATGTTGCCAGACCGGTATCGCAATGGGCTTAGCCACCGTCACTATCCAAGATACCGACGGGAAAAAGGCATTTATTTACGAGATGATCAAAATCGCTGGCGGTAATAAATTAAAACCGGCCGCCCTTATCTGTGCTGCAGGCGTCCAGTCCGCGCGGGCCCTGAAAATCCTCGCCGCCAAAGGTTTCACAAATATCCAGAACATATCTGAAGGTATGCTTTGCCGAACCGATGCCGGACCCGGCTGGCTGAAGCCCAGCCTTCACGTATCATCCCCGTAATTTTCAATCCGGAGTGCTAGTATGACCACCATGACCGACACGCTTTGCAGATCAGCCGGCACTGAACAACCCGCGACGATTGCGCTGGTCGACGACGACCGGAATATCCTGGCCTCGGTGTCGATGACGCTTGAAGCCGAGGGGTTCGAGGTCCGCACCTATGTCGACGGCGATTCGGCGCTGCGCGGCCTGTCCGCCCGTCCGGCGGATCTGGCAATCCTCGACATCAAGATGCCGCGGATGGACGGGATGGAGCTGCTGAGCCGTCTCCGCCGCCAATCGAAAATGCCGGTCATTTTCCTCACGTCAAAAGACGACGAGGTCGACGAGATTCTAGGACTCCGGATGGGTGCCGACGATTACATAAAAAAGCCGTTCTCGCAGCGTCTGCTGATCGAACGTATCCGCACGTTGCTCCGGCGGCACAGCAATCGCGCCGACGAGGATGAGCTGGTCGAGTCCGAGCCCCCCATCGTGCGTGGCGCCCTGCGGCTCGACCTCGACCGTTTCAGTTGTACTTGGCAAAAGAAACCCGTTGATCTTACTGTAACGGAATTCCTGATCCTGAAGGCGCTCGCGCAGCACCCCGGACACGTTAAATCGCGCGATCAGCTTATGGACGCTGCTTATGGCGAATCCATCTATGTCGACGACAGAACCATCGACAGCCACATCAAGCGCCTGCGCAAAAAATTCCGCGCCGTCGATGACGAATTCGGCGAGATCGAGACTATGTACGGTATCGGTTACCGGTACCGCGAGAGCTGACACCGGAAATTATAGCGCCAGGTTGCGGCTATGACGTTCCGGCTGTTCTCGCCGCTGACGCGGCGTATTCTCACCGTCAATATCGCGCCGCTCGCCATCCTGGTGATCGGCGTTCTGTATCTTGATGAATATCGTGACGGACTGCTCGAGGCCGATCTGGCCGCGCTTGAAACCCAGTCCGAAATCTTTGCCGGTGCGCTGGGCGAAGGGGCGATCGGCACCCGGCTCAACGGCTCGCAGTTCATTCTGCCTGCTGTCGCGCGCCCGATGCTTCGGCGGTTGACGTCACCGACGCGCACCCGAGCGCTGGTTTTCGGTGCCGACGGAAAGGAGATCGCTGACAGCCTCTTTCTTGCCGGGCAGGGCGGTGCAGTCCAGGTTGTGCCGCTGCCCATGCCGGGCGCAGCGGTCGAGTCCGGATCTTTTCTGAACAACGTCTACGACACGCTTCTTTCGCTGTTGCCGGCACGACACCGGGCGCGGCCTTTCCCTGAGTCCGCGCCGCTGGATGTCGCGCAGTTGCCGGTCCTATCCGCGGCGCTGGCCGGCAATGCGGGTACGGATCGGTGGTCGCTGCCGAACGGCGGAGTCAAACTGGGTGCGGCTGTCCCCGTACAGCGGTTCAAGCAGGTTCTGGGAGCCGTTCTGCTGACAGCGGATTCGGATGAAATTGATGCAGCCGTGCGCGATGTCCGGTTCGACATTCTGAAGGTGTTCGGTATCGTGCTGGGTGTGACGATACTGCTCTCGCTCTATCTGGCCGGCACCATCGCGCGGCCGGTCCGCCGGTTGGCAGCGGCTGCCGACACCGTACGTCGAGGGCATGGCGAAGCGGGGACGATTCCGGATTTTACGCGCCGCCGCGACGAGATCGGTGATCTGTCGGAAGCGTTACACGACATGACGGAATCCCTCTGGCAGCGGATCGAGGCGAATGAGAGTTTCGCCGCCGACGTAGCCCACGAGATCAAAAACCCATTGACGTCTCTGCGCAGTGCGGTCGAGACAGTGTCCCGGGTGCGAGATCCGGATAAACAATCCGCTCTGATGGACATCATCCAGGATGACGTCAAACGGCTGGACCGCTTGATCAGCGACATCTCGGACGCATCCCGTCTCGATGCGGAACTGGCGCGCGGTCAGATGGAAAGCGTCGATTTGGGCAAGCTGTTGGCGGCGTTGGTGCAGGCGCATAGGACCGCCGCCGAGGGACGGACCGGCGATGCCCAAAGTGCGGCGATCGTTTTCAGCGGACAACAGGCCGGCTGCATCGTGCGGGGGATCGAAGGCCGGCTGGTACAGGTGTTTCAGAATCTGATCAGCAACGCCCGTTCCTTTACACCGCTCGGCGAACAAATCGTCCTTGCCGTCAGGCGCGACGGCAGAGACGTTGTCGTCACGGTCGAAGATCGCGGCCCGGGCATCCCCGTCGAAAGTCTCGATTCGATCTTCGAGCGCTTTTATTCCGAACGGCCCGAAGGTGAGAGTTTCGGCAGGCATTCGGGTCTTGGGCTCAGCATTTCGCGCCAGATCGTAGAAGCCCATGGCGGCACCATCCACGCCGAAAACGTTCAAGATAACGATGGCCGCCGTATCGGTGCCAGGTTTGTAGTGCGGCTAACAGCGGCGTCGGCATGACCGGCGAGACGATCCATGCAACCTGCGTCGCCTTCGCCGATATAGGTATTCTGCTGCGCGGTCCGTCCGGGGCCGGCAAATCTGATCTGGCTCTTCGCCTGATCGATGCGGGTGCCGTTCTGGTGGCCGACGACCGGGTCGCGCTAATCCAAAAACCGGGTGACATTGTGGCCCGGCCACCAGAGGCGCTTGCCGGCCGGCTGGAGGTGCGAGGTGTCGGGGTTTGCGTCCTTCCTCAAGCCGGTGACGCACCGTTGAAATTGGTCTGCGATCTTGGGGGACCTGATCGTATCCAACGGTTGCCAAAGCCTGGCTGGTGCGAGTATTTGGGGGTCCGGATCCGCCGTATGGATGTCGCGCCGTTTGAGGCTTCGGCTGCCGTGAAGCTCCGTGTTGCGGCTTATTCGGCGGTCGGGCGAAGGGACCCAGTGTCCGGCGCGCGGATAGCATGCGAGGCCGTGCTACGAGACAACAGGCAAAGCGAGGATCGTTGATTTGAAAACGGCGAATTTAAGCGATAAACCGACCGCATGACGGCATCCACTGGCGCTACCGGGAACGACCAATCATCCACAGGCGATACGGCGCCAGTAGTGATCGTGACAGGCATGTCTGGCGCTGGTCGCTCGACCGCTCTTAAAGCGTTGGAAGATCTCGGCTACGAAGCGGTCGACAACCTGCCGCTTTCACTGTTGTCGAGCCTGCTATCGCCCGGGACTGGTGGCGGCCGCGCGTTGGCGATTGGGGTCGACGCCCGCACCCGCGATTTTGGTGGGGCTCCATTCATCGAACAACTGGAAGCGTTGACCACGAGGGAGGATCTGCACGTCCGATTGCTGTTTCTTGACTGCGATTCCGAAGTGCTGCAGCGCCGTTTCTCCGAGACCCGGCGCCGGCATCCTGTCACGCCGGATCGCCGCGTGACTGACGGCATCACGGGCGAACGCAGACTGCTCGGCCCGTTGCGCGATCGCGCGGACGAGGTGATTGACACCACCGATATGGCAATCGGCGATTTGAAACGCCGGCTTGATTCGAATTACGGGCTGGACGTGGCGCCGGGCCTGGCGATTTTCATTATGTCCTTCGCCTATCGCAGGGGGTTGCCGCACGAAGCAGACTTGGTTTTCGATGCGCGGTTTCTCAAAAATCCGCACTATGAGGATGAACTGCGGGCCCTAACCGGGCAGGACGCTCCGATCGGTGAATTCATCGATCGCGACCCGGATTTCGCATCTTATTTCGGCAACCTGACACGTCTTTTGGAGCCGCTGCTGCCGCGTTTTAGCGCCGAGGGCAAAAGCTATCTGACAATCGCGGTCGGCTGCACGGGCGGTAAACACCGCTCGGTCTACATTGCGGAAAAACTCAAAGACTGGCTGACGGAACATGGCGAAAGGGTCATTATCAGTCACCGCGACCTCAATCGCGAAAGATAGGGGAACCGGCCGCCACGGCGGCCGGCCGGGACGATATGAGCATGATCGGATTGGTAATCGTAACCCATGGCAGACTGGCGGACGAATTCGTCGCGGCGCTGGAACATGTCGTCGGGCCCCAGAAAATGATCGAGACCATATGCATCGGTCCGGACGATCGAATGGATAACCGGCGCCAGGATATTTTGGATGCGGTTGCCAGGGCAGACACCGGCAGTGGCGTAATCGTACTGACAGATATGTTCGGTGGCACGCCGTCGAACCTTGCGATCTCGATCTTGAAGGAAGCCAAAATCGAGGTAATTGCCGGGGTCAATCTGCCGCTACTTGTTAAGCTGGAGGGCGTTCGGAAAACGGCCGATCTGGAAACCGCCGTCGAAGAGGCCTATGCCGCGGGGCGTAAGTACATCAAGCTTGCGTCCGAGCTGCTCGACGATCCGACGCGCTGATTCCGCCTTGCCCGGCCGGTCCGTCACGATCGTCAATGCGCGCGGCCTTCATGCGCGCGCCGCTGCAAAGTTCACCGCCCTTGCGGAGGAATTCGACGCTGGCGTGACGGTGTCCAATGGCCGTGAAACCGTCGGCGGCAGATCTATCATGGGTCTTCTAATGCTGGCCGCGGCGGAAGGAATGGAAATAAATATCCGCGCCGACGGTCAGGATGCCGATGCCGCGCTGGCTGCCTTGTGCGATCTGGTCGAAGCTGGTTTCGGCGAGGACAAGGAGTAGCTTTTACAGCTCTCCGTCGCGCGCCATGGCCAGGACCTGTTCGCGGTCCAGCAAGATGCTGTAGGGAACGCCGGCTTCATTAAGGTCAACAATCTTGTCGGGGTCCAAATTGCCTTCGGACATTTCGCCGAATTCGTCCGTGAACTGGTAGAGCCGTTTGTAGTCACGGGTTTCCGAGGCCGAAAAATTGTCGAGCATCGTTTCGACTTCGTTGCCGTCCGGATCGCAGTAGTAGAAAGACGTCGAATTACCGTGATTGACGGTCCATTGCGGTGGCGCAATCGGTTTCAGCCGATAGGTTTCTTTTGAGTTTGTTGCCATTTTCGAGCCTTTTTGCGCAAATTCGAGAATGCTGGAGTGTCGCATGACTTAATTCTGTGTGTCTCATCAGCCATTATTGATTTTTTGACTTTTTTCCTGCTACACCCAACCTATACCCAACCCTTCTGACTTCTAAAAATAGTGGGACGAATGTTGGGAAGAGCCTGATAACTCCACCTTGAAAAATTCGACCGAAATGACTGGAGCCCGAAGATGAGCGCCGAGAACGACTACAAAGTTGCAGATATGTCCTTGGCCGAATGGGGCCGCAAGGAAATTGCCATCGCCGAAACCGAGATGCCCGGCCTGATGGCGCTTCGCGAGGAATACGGCGAGGCCCAGCCGTTGAAGGATGCCCGTATCGTCGGCTGCCTGCATATGACCATACAGACAGCGGTTCTTATCGAGACGCTGACAGCCCTGGGTGCATCGGTGCGCTGGAGTTCATGTAATATATTTTCGACCCAAGATCAGGCTGCGGCCGCGGTAGCAGCCGCCGGCGTGCCGGTGTTCGCCTGGAAGGGCGAAACCGACGAGGAATTCTGGTGGTGCATCGAACAGACCATCACCGGTCCAGACGGATGGACGCCTAACCTCATCCTTGATGACGGCGGCGACCTGACCTTGGTTATGCACGAGAAATACCCGGAAATGCTCAAGGGCGTGAAAGGCCTGTCGGAAGAAACCACCACCGGCGTGCACCGTCTTTACGAAATGATGAAAAAGGGCGATCTGCTGGTGCCAGCGATCAACGTCAACGACTCCGTGACGAAGTCGAAATTCGACAATCTTTACGGATGCCGGGAAAGCCTTGTCGACGGTATAAAGCGTGCGACCGACGTCATGGTCGCGGGAAAGATCGGCGTCGTTGCCGGTTACGGCGATGTCGGCAAGGGCTCCGCCGCGTCATTGCGCAATCAGGGCGCCCGCGTTCTGGTGACAGAAATCGATCCGATCTGCGCTTTGCAGGCATCGATGGAGGGCTACGAAGTCGTCACCATGGAAGAAGCCGCATCTATCGGCGATATCTTCGTCACCACGACGGGAAATATCGATGTGATCACGATCGATCACATGCGCGATATGAAAGACCGCGCGATCGTCTGCAACATAGGCCACTTTGATAGCGAGATTCAGATCGAATCCCTGCGCAACTACAAATGGGACAACGTCAAACCACAGGTCGACGAAGTCGAATTCCCCGACGGCAAGAAATTGATCGTTCTGGCGGAAGGGCGGTTGGTCAACCTCGGCTGCGCGACCGGACATCCCAGCTTCGTGATGAGTGCTTCGTTCACGAACCAGGTGATTGCGCAACTCGAGCTCTGGGAGAACAGCGAAAATTATAAGAACGAGGTTTATGTCCTGCCGAAGCATCTCGACGAGAAGGTCGCGGCGTTGCATCTGGAGAAATTGGGGGTCAAGCTGACACAGCTGTCGACCGAACAGGCCGAGTACCTGGGCCTCGACCGAGCGGGACCCTACAAGCCCGAACACTACCGATATTAATGCACCGTAAACATCTGGGGCCATATATTAAGTTCGATTGAACACATGGCCCGCCCGAGGTGATGCAGCCCAGTTTAGCGGGTTGAGGCGCGATCTTGTACAGCAGGCTCGGAGGAAGATGTGTCCGACGCCCGGTTTTAATTCGTTTTGTCTGACCGGCATCTGCTTGGGCGTTTTGACGGCTGTGTGGCATGTCTCCGCGAACGCCGAGGTCGTCACGCCGCCCCCGCCACACCGCCACTTGGGTTCTCACTTTCGTGGTACTTTTCCTGGCACTGGCGTTGGTTTGTCCGTCCCGCGCGCGGCAGTCCGGCGCGGGTCTCGTGCTGTCACTGGTGCAGAGCTTCATCATCCTGCATGGAGGTAATAGAGACGCTGCGCCTAGCAGGGTGAGGATAGCCTGTACCCTTCGGCCGTCTCCATTGCGGGGAATCGGCGGCGGGGATAAACCATCCGCATGGCCGGTATCCGAGCACTTTCCGAAACGCGGCGGGTCACGCTACCCGATGAGAGATCCACTGAGGCATTGGCTAAATCTTTCGCGGCCGAACTGCAGAAGGGAGATGTCATTGCCCTGACCGGTGAACTCGGGGCAGGTAAGTCCGTTTTCGCGCGGGCATTGATACAGTCGCGGGGCGAAATGGCAGGCGTGGAAATCGGGGCGGTGCCCAGTCCGACCTTCACACTGGTCCAGCATTACGATCTGACGGACCTTCCGATATACCATTTCGATCTTTACAGGCTTTCCGATCCCGAAGAGGCGTGGGAAATAGGGCTGGAGGATGCCTTTGCTGAAGGCGTGTCGCTGATCGAATGGGCCGACCGCATCGATGCGCTTTTGCCACCGGGCACGGTCGGTGTTCACATATCTCCCGGTGTTGAAGAAAGCACGCGATATGCCGACATTTCAAAGCGCCCATGACCGGTAACCGCACCCACATGATCGAAGATTTTCTCGCCTCGGCAGGCTGGGCTGGTGCCGATCATGCGACGCTTGCCGAAGACGCATCGTTTCGCCGCTACGAAAGGGTAACTCGGGGAGCTGAGCGGGCAGTGCTGATGGACGCACCCCCGGACCGCGAGGATGTCGCACCGTTTCTACTCATCGCCCGGGCGTTGAGGGAGAATGGCTATAGCGCGCCCGCCATTCTGGCCGAGGATCCCGCCCATGGGTTTCTGCTGCTCGAAGATTTTGGCGACGATACCTTTACTCGGTTGCTGGACTCCGGCGTTGCGGCGGCCGGTCTTTACCGGCTGGCGATCGACCTCCTTGTCGATATTCACTCCCGGAACCCGGCTCAGATCATCCCACAGGGTATCGCAACCTATGACGACGACCTGTTCATGACGGAGGTGGGACTGTTTTTGGATTGGTACCTGCCCGCGGTGCTGCCGGACGGCTTGATGGTAGACGCTGCTCAGGAGTTTCGCAGTATCTGGTTGCGGCTTCTGCCCGGCATGCGGAATGTGCCCGATACGCTGGTGCTGCGGGATTTCCATGTCGACAATCTGATCCACCTTAAGGGACGCGAAGGCGTCGCGGCTTGCGGCCTGCTGGATTTCCAGGATGCGGTCAAAGGACCGGTAACCTACGACGTCATTTCGTTGCTTGAAGACGCCCGCCGGGATGTCCCGGATGATCTCGCCACCCGGATGCGCGAACGTTACCTTTCGGATTTTCCCCAACAAGATCCCGCCGAATTCGGACGTTCCTGCGCTATCCTGGGCGCGCAGCGGCATTGTAAAGTGCTCGGCATTTTCACGCGGCTTCGCGATCGCGACGGCAAGAACGGGTATCTGCGACACGTACCGCGGCTGTGGCGGTTGCTAGAACGTGCGGCAGGTCATCCGGCAATGACCGAACTGAGAGCGTGGCTCGACGAACATGTTCCAGCCGATCGCCGTATCGTCCCGCCCGACAGGAAAGCCTCATGACCGCAGTGCCGAGATACCGGGTTCCAAACCATGCAATGGTGCTGGCTGCCGGGCTCGGCGTCCGAATGCGGCCATTGACCCAGAATATACCGAAACCACTGCTGGAAGTAGGCGGTCGGACTATGCTCGATCAGGCACTGGATAGGCTGGAAGATGCCGGGGTTGATCACGTAGTAGTCAACACGCACTGGTTACCGGAAAAAATAGAAATTCACCTAGAAGGCCGACCAGCACCCGAAACCCAGATCTCGCGCGAGGATGAATTGCTGGAAACCGGTGGTGGGATCGGAAGGGCCCTGCCCATGTTGGGGTACGATGCGTTCTACGCCGTCAACGCCGATATCGTCTGGCGCGACGGAACCATTCCGGCGCTGCACCGTCTTGCCCGTACCTGGGATGAAGAAACCATGGACGTGCTGCTGATGCTGACTGCAACCGTGCGCGCGACGGGCTATGACGGCAACGGCGATTTCATGATGGATCCGGTCGGCAAGCTGACGCGCCGGCCCGAGCGCCAGATCGCTCCCTATGTTTTTACGGGCGTGCAGATTTTACATCCGCGCATTTTCGAAGACGCGCCGTCTGGTCCGTTTTCGATGAACGTGTTGTACGACCGCGCCCTTGAAGCGGGCCGCCTCCACGGCATGGCGCATGACGGCGATTGGTATCATGTTGGAACGCCTGATGCGATCAAGGTCGCGGACGCCGAAATCCTGGAAAAAGAGGGCGCCCGCGTGCGGCTGCTTTTCTGATGGCAGGCCTGGCGCCGGCGCGCGCCGGCAGTGTCTATACAATACCCGCCGGAGCAGCGTTTCTCGACACCCTGGCAGCAGGCATCCTCGACCGTCACGGCGCCGACCCACAGTCGCTCTCAGCGGTTCAGGTATTGATGCCGACCCGCCGGGCCTGCCGTTCGTTGGGCGAGGCATTCCTCCGGGCGACCGGCGGCGCACCGGTTCTGCTGCCTGCGATAACGCCGATCGGCGATATTGACGAGGACGAACTCGGCTTTCTTGCAACCGAGGAACCGGCCGTCGCCGAGGCACTGGATCTGCCGCCCGCGATTACCACACTGCGCCGACAGTTATTGTTGTCGCGGCTGATCATGGCTGAGAACGAGGCGGTGTCGGCGGGGCATGCAGCGCGGCTGGCGCAGGAACTCGCCCGACTGCTTGACGAAGCCCAGACCGAGCGACTCGATTTTGCCGATCTCGACCGTATCGTGCCAGACCGCTATGCCGGTCATTGGCAAGAAACGCTCGAATTTCTGAAAATCGTCACTGAGAACTGGCCGGCCATTCTGGAGGAACAGGGTTGTATCGATCCGGCGGATCGCCGTAACCGACTGATCGAAGCGCAGATCGCACTGTGGCAGGCAAATCCGCCGGCCGGTCCGGTAATTGCCGCGGGATCGACCGGTAGCATACCGGCCACCGCCGACCTGTTAGCTTGTGTTGCCGGCCTACCTGGCGGATCGGTTGTGTTGCCGGGACTGGACAGGTCTCTCGATGTAAACAGCCGGGACGCACTCGGCCCCGGCCATTCGCAGTACGGGATGACCAATCTGCTGCGCCGGATGAACGTCGATATTGCTGATGTGCGTGTTTGGGCCGGCGAGGGTAAAAAGGATACCGGTCGCGTGGCGGTCCTGAACGCGGCGCTGCGCCCACCGGCCACCGCCGCCGAAGTCTTTCTGCCCGACATGCTGGAAAAGGCGTTTGCCGGAATTCGGGTCCTGAATGCGCCCGGTCCCCAGCAGGAAGCCTTATCCATTGCGATGATAATGCGCGAGATCTTGGAAGAGGATGCACATACTGCCGCCCTAATTACGCCGGATCGGCGGCTGGCTCGGCGGGTCGCAGCGGAGCTGCGCCGCTGGGGCATCGACATTGACGACTCCGGCGGCACGCCGCTGGCCGACACCGTGCCCGGCGTCTTCCTGCGGCTGACCGCACATGCGGTGGCTGAGGATGCGGCACCCGTCCCGTTGTTGGCGGCGCTGAAGCACCCGCTAGCCGCCGGTGGGATGGACCCTCCTCAATTCCGGGACAGGGTGCGGGAGATGGAAATCGCGATCCTTCGCGGTCCGCGCCCTGCACCCGGTTTCACCGGCTTGCATGCGCGTCTGAACCATATAGAACCTGAAGCGGGTCTCACCTACTGGGCGGGCGAACTTGCGGCGCTTGCAGCGCCGCTCGCAGACCTGATGAACCGGCCGCAGGTCTGCGCCGTCGATCTGTTGGAAGCGCATATCGCCTTTGCCGAAGCACTGGCAGCCTCTGAGGACGAGACCGGGGTGGAGCGCCTTTGGGTCGGTGACGCCGGAGAAAGCGCGGCGGCGCTCGTTCACGACCTGCGAGCGGCCGCTCAGGCCCTGCCACCTATTCCGGGGCGTGACTGGCCTGCCCTGCTTGACACACTGATGGCCGGTGCTGTCGTACGTCCGCGTTACGGCCGTCATCCGCGGCTCAGTATCTGGGGTTTGCTGGAAGCCCGGCTGCAGCAGGCCGATCTGGTGATCCTCGGGGGGCTGAACGAGGGTGTCTGGCCGCCGGAACCGGCGACCGACCCATGGATGAGCCGTCCTATGCGGGAAGCCTTCGGGCTCGCGCCGCCGGAACGACGTATCGGTCTGACCGCCCATGATTTCGTGCAGGCGCTTGCCGGTCCCGATGCGATCGTCACGCGTTCCACACGGATCGACGGATCGCCGACTGTACCGGCACGCTGGCTGACGCGGATCGAAACCCTGTTGTCGGCCTCCGACGAAGGGCAGACCGTCATAAGGCGCTGGCGAACCGAAGAAGAGACATGGCTGACATGGCAGGCAATACTCGATGCCCGGCAGGATGCATCACCGGTCACTGCGCCCGCGCCGGTACCGCCGCTGGATGCCCGGCCGGACCGCTTGTCCGTGACGGATGTCGAAACACTCGTCCGCGATCCGTATGCGATCTATGCGAAGCGTATTCTGTCGCTTTCCGCGCTAGACACGCTTGACGCCGATCCCGGTGCGGCCGACAGGGGGTCGATCATCCACAACGCAATCGACCGCTTTATCCGCGAAGCCGGCGATGACCGGTTCCATGGTGCGCTCGACCGGTTGCTTGCCATCGGCGAGGAGGAGTTCGCTCCCTGGCTGGACCGTCCCGGCATCCGGGCATTTTGGTGGCCGCGGTTCGAACGGATTGCCGAATGGATAGTGGCGCTCGAAAACGATCGCGCGTCCGGAACTGTGCGGCGTCATACCGAGGTCGACGGCGTGCTGACCATCGACAGGCGAGGGCGCCCGTTCCGGCTTCGCGCCCGTGCCGACCGTATCGACGAAATCGCAGATGGTGGCTACGAGATCGTGGATTACAAGACCGGCGCCATACCGTCGAAAAAGGACGTGAACGCGGGGCTGTCGCCGCAACTGCCGCTTGAAGCGGCAATGATCGTCAATGGCGCTTTCAGCGATATACCGCCTGGCGGCGTGACGGAGCTTAGCTATTGGAAACTGTCGGGCGGCGATCCCGCCGGCGAAATCCGCGCTGCCGGCGACGATCCCATGACCCTGGCGGACGAGGCGCTTGCCGGTCTGATTGCCCTGCTGGATTATTATGACGATCCGGACACGCCCTATATCGCGCGCCCCGATCCAGATATTGCGCCCCGACATTCGGATTTCCTTCATCTGGAGCGGGTACAGGAATGGTCGTCGGCCAATGACTGACACGGCGGTCGAGAATACGGGTGGGAAGCCCGGCGGGTTCGCGCAGATCAAGGCCCAGACAATCGCCGCGACCCCCGACGCATCAGTCTGGGTGTCGGCGTCGGCAGGATCGGGCAAAACCAAAGTGCTCGCTGACCGGGTACTGCGTTTGCTGCTGAAGGGTAGCCCGGCCGGGAAAATTCTCTGCCTGACTTTCACCCGCGCCGCAGCGGCCGAGATGCAGAACCGTATCCGGCGCCTGCTGGGCGACTGGGCGGTGATGCCGGAGGCGGAACTGGACGCCGCCATCGTTGGTTTGTCCGGCGACACGCCGACACCTGCGATACGGGCGCTAGCCCGGCGGCTGTTTGCCGAGGTGCTGGATACGCCTGGCGGTCTGAAAATTCAGACGATCCATGCGTTCTGCGAATCTCTGCTCGGCCGGTTTCCAGTCGAAGCCGGCCTTGCCCCGTATTTCGAGGTCATGGACGAACGCACGGCGGCGGAGGCGCTGCTAGCGGCGCGCGATGACATTTTGGATGCCTCGCGCCGCGGCGAGGACGAAGATCTTGCCGCCGCGCTGCGCATCGTCACCGGTTGGGTGCACGAGGACGAGTTTGCTGACCTGATGGCTGTCATCGCGTCCAGCCGAGGGCGGCTTCGCCGCCTGATAATTGCACATGACGGCACTGCCGGAGCGATGCGGGCCACTCGGGCGGTTCTCGACGTCACGGCGGACGAGACCGTGGGCGCGCTGCTTTATGCCGCCGCCACGGATGCGACGATCGACCGGGCGGGTCTTCGCGCGGCAGCCGACCAGCTGTCCGGCGGCGGCAAGCAGGACCGCGAAAAAGCCAACCGTATGGCGCCCTGGCTCGATGCGGATGCCGCCGGCCGGGCCACCGGGTTCGATGAGTACGTTCCAGCCTTTCTTACCGGCAGCGGATCTACCCGCGCGACGCTGGCCAGCAAGTCGGCGGTGGATGCTATGCCGGATATTGTCGATATCATGCAACGGGAAGCTGACCGGGTGTTCGCCGTGCAGGAAAGGCGCAAGGCGATCCTGACCGCAGAGGCGACCGGGGCTATCCTGACCATCGCGACTGCGCTAATCGACCGCTACGAGGATTACAAGCACCGCAACGCGATGTTGGATTATGACGATCTGATCCTTCGGGCCCGGGCGCTGGTCGAACGGGCGGCACCATGGGTGCTTTACAAGCTCGACGGCGGGCTCGATCACGTGCTGATAGATGAAGCCCAGGACAGCAACGTGGACCAATGGGCAGTGGTGCGTGCCATCGTCGACGAATTTCATGCCGGGGAAGGCGCGCGGGACATCGAGCGCACCGTATTCGCCGTCGGCGACGAAAAGCAGTCGATCTTCAGTTTCCAGGGGGCGGCGCCCGACCAGTTCGCGGCCATGAGCGATCATTTCGAACAGCGCGTCGGTAACGCTGGACAGGCCTGGCACCGGGTGCCGCTTGATGTATCGTTCCGGTCGACCTCCGCCGTGCTGCAGGCGGTTGATGCAGTGTTTGCAGACGATGCCGCGCGTGACGGCGTCTCGACCGCCGCGATCCGACACACCGCGCACCGGCGCGGCCAGGCCGGAGTGGTTGAGATCTGGCCGCCCGTCGTTCCGGAAGACCGGGACGAGATATCGCCGTGGTCTACGCCCGACGATCTCCGCAACGACGCCACCCCCGCCCGGCGGCTGGCGCATGCCATCGCCTGGCGTATATCGAAATGGATCGGGGACGGCGATAAACTTCCCAGCGCCGACCGACCCCTGCGCCCCGGCGATATCATGGTGTTGGTCCGCCGCCGGACCGAATTCGTCGACAACCTGATCCGTGAACTGAAAAAACGCCGGATTGATGTCGCCGGCTTGGACCGCATGGTGCTGACCGATCAGCTTGCCGTGCAGGACATGGTGGCGCTAGGTGCGTTCGCACTGATGCCCCATGACGATCTCAATCTTGCGGCAGTTCTGAAAGGACCGTTGATCGGCTTCGACGAGGCGAAGCTGTTCGATATCTGTTACCGTCGCGACACTACGGTCTGGGCGTCGCTGCGCCGGCAGGCTCGAACCGATCCTGCCTGCGCAGCGGCCTATAGCACTCTCGGCGATGTTCTCGCCCGTGCTGATCTGTCGCCGCCATACGAATTCTTTGCCGATATCCTTGGGCCGATGAAGGGACGGGCACACCTGCTGTCTCGGCTGCGAGAGGAGGCCAACGACCCGATCGACGAGTTTCTGGCGCTCGCGCTGGCTTTCGAACAGACGCATACGCCGTCGCTACAGGGATTTCTTCGCTGGCTTGAAGAGGGCGACGCCGAAATCAAGCGCGATCTGGACCAAGGGCTGCGCGACGAAGTCCGGATCATGACCGTCCATGGCGCCAAGGGACTGCAGGCGCCGGTGGTCATTCTGGCCGACACGATGCAGGTCCCGCAGCCTGATAGTGGATTAATGTGGAATGGTGTCGGCGGACGGCGCGGACAGGATGCCGAGGTTCTGCTGTGGCCCCCCCGGTCTCGGGTACGCGAACGTATCGCCCAGCGGCTTGCTGCCAAGCAGCGCGACCGCCAGGACGAGGAATACCGGCGTCTTCTCTATGTTGCCATGACGCGCGCCGAGGACCGGCTCTACATCGCCGGATACGGCACCCGCCGCGCCGCGCCCGATACGGCGTGGTGGAACGTCATATCGCGGGGACTGAAACCGGTGGCCCAGACGTTCGCGTTCGAGTCCCACCCCGGCGGGCCGGATGATGACCCTCATCTTGCTTGGCAAGGTGACGGGTTGCGCCTGGAAACGCCTCAGACCAGCGAACCAGACCGAAAACAGGGCGACGACATTGCCGCCGCCCATATTCCTGACCTTCCCGACTGGGCCGACACGCTTGCGCCGGATGAACCTGAACCGCCGCGTCCGCTTGCGCCGTCGCGTCCCGCCTCGCCGGCACCGGCTACCCGCTCGCCACTGGGCGATGACGGCGGTATCGCGTTCCAGCGGGGTGTGCTGGTGCATCGGTTGCTGCAGACCTTGCCCGATCTCGACATCCCCGACCGCGAGGGTGCCGCTAGGGCATTTCTGGCGCGTCCCATGCATGCACTGGATGCCGACCGGATCGACGCAATGATTTCGGAAACGATGGCCGTGCTAGACGATCCTGCCTGTGCCGGCCTGTTCGGTCAGGGATCGCGGGCCGAGGTACCGGTGGCGGGTGTGGTCGGCGGGACTGCCATTTCCGGCCGGATCGACCGTCTGGTTATCGGGCCGGACGGCGTAAAAATCCTCGATTTCAAGACGAATCGTCCGCCTCCCGCACAGCCGGAAAACGTGCCGGCTCTGTATCTCCGCCAAATGGCGGCGTATCGGGCCTTGTTACGGAAAATATATAAAAATCAACAGGTTGAATGCGTACTGGTGTGGACGGACGGGCCGCGATTAATGCCACTGAACGCACAACTGTTGGACGCCCATGAACCTTGACCGTTTTCGGGTGCGTCCCTAGATTCGACTAGTAGTATAAGATTCGGGCGAAAACGGCACGGCATGATCAATTGTGGCGAGCCAACCGTTTAGACAAAGGAAGTATAAAAATGGCT